>Ga0247840_10001457_pt1 | contig 46514 bp, 36 predicted proteins | sample LaCruzMarch2015__FD_192404 | JGI IMG/M metagenome (GOLD analysis project Ga0247840, IMG submission 192404) | Freshwater microbial communities from meromictic Lake La Cruz, Castile-La Mancha, Spain - LaCruzMarch2015_17m | ecosystem: Environmental > Aquatic > Freshwater > Lake | place: Spain... | reverse complement strand
CTTGCTGTAGTTTGGTTTGTTTGGCCATGGTTCGTATATTTGAACCTGCAAACCTATACCAGATCGTTATTCTGGGCAATATGTATCAGACCGGAGGCTTACGAACATGTTCAATAAAGCCGTTTCAGATTAGACTTTATTCTTCCAATTATATAATGTCTTTTCACTTATGTCCTCCCCCAATTCCTTAAAATGTTTTACCGCTTTTGATGCGCTTTTATATTTTCTAATAGACCAAATAGACAGCTGAGAAAAAAAATCTTTACTCATATCTTCTGTTGTCGAACTTTCAGAAAAAACATATCCAGTTTCAGTTTTGTTATATCTAGAATGATATTTTTCGAACTCTGATTTTGCATAAGAAAATGCATTTGAATACCCGGATAACCTTTTTGTTTCTTCGTCAAAAATTTCAAAAACGTAATAATACATAGCTATCTTTTGAAGGTCTCTGAAATTGCCATGTAAGGGAAGAGTATCTAACCAGTTCATTAACACCTTGTCATTTAGTGATACAGCAACATTTTTAAATTTGAGACCCAGCCAAATTGCTTGCCAATCCTTTTGTCTGTCTTCCGGGGTGTCCCTTAGTGGGGGAATGTTTATTACATGTTGCACAATTCTGTCATAAAAGTCAGGCAACAAGATCTCCTTTAGCTCATCGACGCTTTTGTTGGTTGCAAATATTACTCTACACTCAACTTTTGTTTCAGTTGTTGATCCAAATCTCCTGATTGTGAATACATTCTTGGAATCTGTTTGCAGAGCTTTCATCAACTTCGCCTGTACCATTGTAGAAAGATGATGAATTTCATCCAGGAAAAGAATCCCTTTATTTGCCTCTTGAAACAAACCCATTTTACCCTCTCTTAGAGCTCCGGTGAAAGCGCCCTTATCATATCCAAACAACTCAGACTCAGCCGTTGAGTCATCGGAAAACGAGGCACAACTTGCAGCCACGAACTTAACTTTGGGCCCTTTGTGTTTTGTGGCAAGATTAGACTTACCTGTACCTCGTTCTCCAATCAATAATATTGAGAACCCAGTAGCCAGAAAAACCTTCATTTTCAGGTCTGATAACTTTCTCAACTCTGATGCCGTATTTTCATACAATTTAATTGATGTCCCGATATCTGAAATGAGATTCGTTTTAATCTCAATTATAGAGAACCTTTTAAACCGGGTATCAGAGTTGTCAGATTTGTCATCGTATGTTTTAATGAATCGAGTGTTCTTCGGTAGCAATCCTGCCTCACCTAAACAATGCCAGGCAACTTGCGTCTCATTACTACCTAAAGAAACATTTATAACAAATTGAGCATCTGGATATTGGGAGGAAATTGATTGAACCCACTTCTGCAGTTGACCAGTAATCTGCAGCTCATCCCTTAAATCAGTAATCCCTTCAAAATTAACAAGCGTGAATTTTTCAGAATACTTTCGACTTGCATTACTCCATTTATTAAACCACTTTATCTGTTCCTCAATAGGATAATGCTGTATATCACGCCACAATAATTCCTGAAATAATTCAAATTTTTCAGGAAACTTCCTTTTTACTAGTTTTAGCTCACTTTCAATTTCATGGACATCTTGGCTTAAAACTTCTTCCCAAACCTCAAGCATCCCACGCCTAATAATTTCCTGATCCTCAAGGATACTGCGCCTATATACCTTTCGTCTACTGGCTATTTTATCAAAGGATGCTTGCGGTGCCGTTAAATAAAACACTTTATCGAAGGTCACTCCTTTAGATAAGCTTTCGCTAAATGTATCATTTAGCTTCACTTGGTTCAATCCGTGAATCCTTATCGGATTATCTGTCAGCCTTGCTTCACCAGAGTAAAATGCAGATAATACATGTTTTAGGTAAGCTATGCCATGTGTGGTATAATGCCACGTAATATAAATATTCATGACTATTGTAATTATTTTCTTATATGGCAAATATATTACCTATTACTCAAATACAGAATAAAAATTTTGAATTATTATATTGCTAATATTCAATACTATGGCTACATTTTTCATAAACACTCTTAAATTTTGGCATGGATTTTTGAATACAGTTACAAAACAAATCAAATCAAAATGGAAACAGAACAATTTTCAAAAAACGCATGCGACTGGTGTAGGACTTCAAAACTAAGACCAGACCAAAAATCAATCAAAGTGGCCTTTACCCTTGCACGGAAAAAACCAGTAGAAAAGGGCAATGCTATCATTATTGCACGTTACCAATGGCTTATAAGCCACAAGTTAACTATCCCTCAAGATATGCTCTTACCGAATCTTTGTATTATTGTAAAAGAAGGTAAGCTCAGACGCGCATTTTACTCAGACACTTTAACAGATATTATCAAAAAACAGAGGTACAATATTCAAATTTTAAATTAACATGAAGATCCTGAAAATCATCCACGGCTACCCACCATTATATAATGCAGGTAGCGAGGTGTACTCCCAATCAATCTGCAATGAACTATCCAGGAGCCATGATGTGACTGTCCTTACCAGGGAAGAGAATGAGTACCTGCCTATGTTTAACTTCAGAAATGATACTACTGATGGCAAAAGATTAACCTACATCAACATGGCCCTCGGCAAGGACGGCTACAACCATCCTCTGGTAAATGCGAGGTTCAGGGAACTTGTCAAAGAGATTAAGCCTGACATCGCACACATTGGACACCTGAACCACCTGTCAATCGGAATCATTGACATTCTGCATGAACTTAAGATCCCTATGGTCTATACCCTGCACGACTTCTGGCTGATGTGTCCAAGGGGGCAATTCCTCCAACGTAACTTTGACGGGCTTAAGCACTTTGAGCTGTGTCAAGGCCAGGAAGATGCAAAATGCGCTTCTACCTGTTATAAGATGTACCATTCAGGCTTTGACCACGGGCATGACCAACAAGCCTGGACAAATTGGATACATACACGCATGTATGCAATCAGGACAATCTGCGAGAAAATCGACCTGTTCATTGCACCATCACAATACCTGAGAGACAGGTTCATCCGGGATTTTACTATACCTGCCAATAAAATCCAATACCTGGATTATGGATTCCCTACTGAGTACCTGACTCCTGTACTCCCAAACAAAGGGCATACTGATTATACCTTTGGTTATATCGGCACTCATATCCCTGCAAAAGGAGTAAACCTACTCATTGAAGCCTTTGCCAAATTGACTGGGAATGCACGCCTGATGATATGGGGCAGAGACGCAGGACAAGGATCAATGGCTTTAAGGAAAAGAGCGGCAGACATCTCAACTAGGATTGAATTCAGAGGAGAGTACATCAATAAAAACCTAGCAGATACTGTCTTTTCACAGGTTGACTGCATCGTAGTTCCATCTATCTGGGGTGAAAACTCTCCGCTGGTCATACATGAGGCACAAGCCTGCAGGGTTCCGGTGATCACTTCCAACTTCGGTGGTGTGGCTGAATACGTGGAGCATCAAGTAAACGGACTGCTTTTCAGACATAGAGACAGCAATGACCTGGCTGCAATGATGCAGCTTGCAATGGACAACCCGGGGTTTCTGGAACTATTGGGACAAAAGGGATACCTCTATTCTGAAGATGGCAATGTTCCTGACATAAAGGATCACTGCACCGAACTCGAAAAAATATACACTAATCTAATCCTTTCGGAAAATGGGAAATATGCTTTGGCGAATCACGCTTGATACCAACCCGGAGGATTGCAACCTGAATTGCCTTATGTGCGAGGAAAACTCTGAATACAGCGCTTTCAAGGAGAACCTTTACAAATCAACCGGAAAGAAGCACCGCAGAATGCCCCTCTCGTGGATTGAGCCAATAATTCAACAGGCTGCCGAAATGGGAGTCAGAGAAATTATCCCAACCACAATGGGAGACCCACTGGTAAGCCCCCATTTCGAAAGGATAGTGGCCAGTGCAAAGGAAAATGGGCTAAAGCTGAATGTCACCCACAATGGAACATTCCCGGGCAAAGGCGCTAAAGAATGGGCAGAGATTATTACCCCGGTAACCAGTGACATTAAGATAAGCTGGAATGGGGCCACGAGGGAAACTGCTGAATCAATCATGAAAGGCATCGATTATACTCAGGCAATGAAAAACCTTAAGACCTTACTAAAGGAGCGGGATAAAACGAAAGCCAAAACGGGCCACTATTGCTCTATCAGCCTTCAACTCACCTTCATGACGATCAACCTGGCAGAAATCCCGGAGATTATCAGGCTGGCTGGTACTATGGGTGTAGACCGGGTAAAAGGTCACCATTTATGGACACATTTTGAAGAAATCGAACAGCTGGCAATGACAAACAGTCAAACCAAAATAAATGACTGGAATCGCTGTCTGGAGGCAATCAAGGATGTAATCACAGATCTCGAAAGCCAAAACATAAAGGCTCCCAGTCTAGAAGGCTTTTTCCCTATATGTCCGGACTCAGAAGAGAAAGTGCCTACATCATATGACTGCCCATTCCTTGGAAAAGAGTTATGGATTTCCGCCACCGGTCAATATGCTCCCTGCTGCGCCCCCGACGAGCAAAGAAAAACACTCGGAAGCTTTGGTCAGTTCCCTGAGACCACCCTGAGTGAGGTGATGCAGTCATCCGCTTACCTATGGCTTCAACAACATTATAAAGAAATAGACTTGTGTCAACACTGCAAAATGAGAAAACCACAACACAATGAAACAAATTAATAGCATAAAAGACATCAAAGAAACAGACAGCTATGCCATTTTTATGCGGCATGGTAATCGGGACAAAATCCCAGAGGGTGTTTTCGGAAACGAGGTAGAGCTAAACAGCCTGGGCGAACAACGAGCCTTTGAATACGGCCAGAGTCTTCAGCACCTGAACATCAGGCATATTTATACAAGTCCTGTCAAACGCTGCATTCAAACGGCTGAGCATATTGTCAGGGGACTGTCACGGGAAGTCCCAATTGAAATCTCGACAATTTTGGGCGAGCCCGGGGCTTTCGTGCACGATGGCAAAACAGCAGGTCAGAATTTCCTTAAGCTTGGCATGCGTGAAATGTATTACACCCTAGTTAGGCGTGAAGAGATCGAAGGCTTCAGAAACCTAAATGAAGGCTCAGAATTGCTGAATAACTTTTTCATCGAGCAAGCCAAAGCCCCGGGAGTGAACATTTATGTCTCCCATGATTTGCTGGTAGCCCTTTACAAATTTCATTGTTACAACAGGCTTCACACCTTTGAAGACTGGGTTGGATACCTCGAAGGACCGATCATCCATATAAATTCTGAACCATGAAAGAGGCACTAAAACAAACATTCACCTCCTATTGGGCTTTCCTGACCCTAAAAGCTGCCTGCAAACTTGATCTCTTTGACCAGATTCATGCAGGGACCAATACCTCAGAATTACTCAGTTCAGGTGGAAAGCTGCATCCAGAAAGCCTAAGCTCCCTGCTAAAAGCCCTTTGCAAGCTTGATACAATTGAAATGACAGATGGTATAATCCACCTCAAAGAAGATGGTGAATACCTAACGGCATCACACCCGGAATCCTTGAAAGAAGTTTGTATCCTTTGGGGTGAAGAACACATGGCAGCCTGGATGAACCTCGATTATTCCATCACGACAGGATTGCCAGCCTTCGAAAAAATACATGGAGTAAAGTTCTTCGATTACATCAGCAAAGACCCTCAGAAGCTTTTTAACTACCACAAAGCCATGGATGCCTATGCCATGGATGATTATCAAAATCTTGCAGAAATTATCGATTTCTCAGGACATAAGTCCATTATGGATGTTGGCGGAGGATTGGGATACCTGATCAATAAGCTCGCTTCCACCTACCCTACCCTGGACTGCTTTCTTTTTGATCGGCCTGAGGTGGTAAAAGTATCAGATGCTACTTCAGTCAATAGAGTCGGCGGTGACTTCTTTATCACCATCCCTCCTGTAGCAGAAGCCCTTATCCTATCCAGGGTTCTACATGACTGGGATGATTCATCCTGTTCCCGGATCCTGGAGAATTGCCATACAGCCCTGCCAGATAAAGGCGTAGTTTACATCATTGAGAACCTGACCGACAAGATTGCCAACCAAGCCTCGCTCCTATCACTCAACATGCTTCTGATGTGCCAGAGTTATGAGCGGACAGAAGCAGAATACCAAACCTTACTGTTCAAGGCAGGCTTCACTTATGAGTCAACAACCCGGATCAACAACATTCAATACATTTTAAAAGCTGCAAAAAGATGAACTGGAAAGAAATAAAGGTAACAAGCGACGAGAGAGGCTTTCATGTGAATCAACAAGCCTTATTCAACAAACAATTCCAACATGTGATGAAGTTCCATGAACCAGGAATTGCGCCCGTATGCGATGAATCAGGATGGTATCACATTCTGACCGACGGCTCAGCCCTCTACCAACAACGATACAAAAGAGCCTATGGCTATTACTTCAACCGGGCTTCAGTTGTAGATGATAACGAAAACTACTTCCACATCAGCGAAAACGGGGAAAGAGTTTATCAGGAATCGTATCAATGGACGGGTAACTTCCAGGAGAACCTGTGTACTGTGAGAAATGATCGTGGCTTGTATCATCACATCAATCCCGATGGAACCAAAGCTTACGAAGAGGAATATCGCTATGCAGGGGATTTTAGGGAAGAATCAGCTTGCGTTATGATGACAAATGGGTTATCCACACATATCAAAGCGAATGGAGAGCTTTTACATGGGCGATTCTTTGCAGATGTTGGTGTTTACCATAAGGGAATTGCAACAGCGAAGGATCAGGGAGGGTGGTTTCACATTGACAGGAACGGGGATCCGCAATATGAGGATCGATTTGCGATGGCAGAGCCGTATTATAATGGGACGGCCTTGGTGGTTGGGCTTGATGGGGGGAGGGTGCTGATTGATGGGGTAGGGCTAAAAATAGTGACAGTGATGGATATGGTCAAATGAAGGAATCAGGTTGGATAAAAGTTGGTCCAATATATTTAATTGCTAATTTGGTCTTTCAAAAATCCCCAACATATGAATAGAATAATACTACTTCTGCTCCTTCTTCCAATTAGCATATTTTCTCAGGAACTTATGCCAACCAATGCAACTGGCCAGGTTGTCTATTTTAATACAGTGAATGTTGATTGGGCAAAGCGTGCAACCTTATATAAACAGTGTTTAATCTGGTGTAATGAAGATATTCTTGCGCCTGGGGATTCAATTGAGATAGCTGATTCAATTTCCGGGAAACTGAAAGGGAAAGGCCGATCTACTCTTACCCTGAAGATGTCTAATGGCAACAGTGAGAATGGGATAATTAAATATGACTTTTCTATTAAAGCTAGTGATTCAAAATACCAATACTCTTTTTCAAACATAACATGGACTCACGGAACTAATATTGAAGAGGTTGAGTCCTTCAACGAAGGAAATGAGCCTTACTTAATTGAAAATAGAAAAACGATTAACCATTTCTTCAAGATGCAAGCAAAAGATCCAATTCCGCCAGTAAGCCCTCCAAAAATTGTTTTGCAGACTTTACCTGAAGTAATAGTAAAGCCACTCAGCAAAAACGACAATTTTGAAATGAACGGCAATTATCTTCAAAAATCTGGAACCAATATTTTAATTGGCGGATTGTGTTATTTAACTGGAATGGCGCTTTCTATTGGATCTCAATTAGCCTACAACCAAAGCGATAAAGCAACCGAAGACGCAGGTACTAAGGCGCTGAATACTTACAAAACAACACAATATGTTTGTCTAGGTCTATTGGTGGCAGGTTCAATTGAGATCATTGTGGGTGGGTCCCAACTTTTCAAATCTGGACAGTTTATGAAAGATGCTTCGAAAAACAACTTAAGCTTGCAATTGCATACGAATCGGGTTTCCTTATGCTACAGTTTATGAGTCAAAGGTAAGATCATCTTTAAAAGAAATTGACGAATTGTATCGACACTGATTTGAGATTAAAACCTTTTCTTTCCATAATGCAAAGTCTTATAATCCTCCCGGGAGAAAAAGTCATCTTCAACAAAGGCCGTCTTTTCATGTGTATACAGCCCATGATACTGTAATTCATAGTCCCTGCGGAAGATGTATTTAGCCCAGGCCTTTTCAAAATCGGTCTCCGGCTTTGCTTTGTGCTGAATGACAGCAAGAAAATGTCCTTGTTTCTCAGTGAAAGGCTCAAGATCACCACTTTCAAGACCCTGTAACCAATGACCATAGGTTTCAATCAGGTTTATCTCCTCAGGTGAGAACACAATTCTTTCACAGGCGAAATGGAACTTTCCGGAATTGAGTCTCTTGAAATGCTCGCTGAGTTGGTGCTGCCTATGATGAGGAGGATTGGACATAAATCTTGGTGAAAACGGCTAAGATATTTGTTACAAAAATGAGCTTTATTTCCCAATACAAAAGCGTCCAAAAATCGTAGCAAGTACCTCATTATTCGTCACTTGCCCTGTAATGAGCCCCAAATGATGCAAAGCCATCCGCAGGTCGATGGCGACGAGGTCGGTGGGGAGTTTGTCGGCCAGGCCCCTACCCACTGCCTCAACAGCGAGCAAAGCCTGCTGCAAGGCCTCATGGTGGCGGGCATTGGAGACGACGACTTCGTCGGAAGTGAGGCCGGCTTCGACATTGGCCAGGAGGGAGTCATGGATCAGCAGCATGTTCTCTTTGCGTTTGGCGGAGACGAAGATGACTTCGAGGTCGAGGAGGTCGCGGAGGTGGAGTGGCGCCTCGACCAGGAGATCGACTTTGTTTCCGATGAGGATGAGGTGCTTGCCTTTGGCTTGTATGGCGGGCTCCAGCTCTTTGATGGTGGCGGCCAGCTCCTCGTAGGTGGTGCTGAGGACATCGAAGACGTAGAGGATGACGCTGGCCTGGGAGATTTTCTCGTGGGTGCGCTCTATGCCCATGCTTTCGATGGTGTCGTCGGTGTCGCGCAAGCCGGCGGTGTCGATGAAACGAAAGCTGATGCCTTTGATGTTCAGGACGTCTTCGACGCTGTCGCGGGTGGTGCCGGGGATCTCGCTGACGATGGCTCTTTCTTCGTTGAGGATGGCGTTCAGGAGGGTGGATTTCCCGACGTTGGGACTGCCGATGATGGCGACAGGGATGCCGTGTTTCAGCACATTGCCGAAGGAAAAGGAGGACACCAGGCTGCGGAGCTCGGCTTCCAGCTGAACGATGAGCTGTTTGAACTGCAGACGGTCGGCAAATTCTACGTCTTCTTCGCTGAAATCCAGCTCCAGCTCGAACAAGGCGGTGAGGTCTACGAGCTGTTGCCGCAATGCCGCGATCTTTTCTGAATACCCGCCCCGCATCTGCTGTAGTGCCAGGTCGTGGGAAGCCCTGGAGTTGGAAGTGATGAGGTCGGCGATGGCTTCGGCCTGGCTGAGGTCGTATTTGCCATTCATGAAGGCACGCAGGGTAAACTCTCCCGGACGGGCCAGGCGGGCGCCCTTGCTGACCAAAAGCTCCAGCAGGCGTTTCTGGATGTAGGTCGAGCCATGGACAGCGATCTCAATAACATCTTCTCCGGTGAAAGAATGTGGTGCTTTGAAAAGGCTGAGGAGTACTTCGTCGATGACTTCCTCAGCATCCACAATGTAGCCGTGGTGGAGGGTATAGCCGGGGGCGTCGCTTAGGTTTGAGGACTTATTGCTTGCTTTAAATTGTGACTTTACGAGTTCGATGCACTTTGTTCCGGAGATCCTGACCACTGCAATGGCTGCTGTGCCCGGGGCTGTCGACAAGGCACAGATGGTGTCGTCGTTCTGAAGATAGGAGAAGGGTGATTCCATAGAACAAGGTTTGGGTTCGGGCAAAGATACAACCGGCGGGATTTAATTCTCTATCCATTGTGAAAAACCGCATTTGTTTTGTACATTTGGTAACAATGCCACAATGTGCAGTATTTCTGCATGGTAGTCAATCGGTCTCCCGGTAAAACTTCAAAACCATGAAAACAAAATTTTTGCTTTGTACGCTTTTCTTGTTTGGCTTACTCTTCATGCCGGCTTTAACTAAGGCGCAGTTTCCTGTCCATGTGCAAATGGGCAATGATGTCGCCACCACCCCAGGACAGCAGATTATCGTGCCGGTAAAAGTTTCGAATTTCACCAACATAGGTTCGATGACGCTCACGATTTTGTGGGATTCTGCGGTATTGACGTATACTGGCAATACTGCCTGGGACTCAATCCTGAACACGGGTTCATATTTTTGCAATAGCCCTGTTCCGGGAAAATTCCTGCTGGGATGGTATTCTATCTTCCCCCTAACAATACCTGATACGACTTTGCTGGCAGGCCTGCAGTTTACCTATATTGATGGCGAAACAGTCATTCTATTTGACACCACCTCGACAAACCAATGTCAGTTCACTGATGACAATGGCCTCGACCTTGCTGCAACTTACATCAATGGCTCTGTAAACTGGCCGGGGAATAATCCTGTATGCAGCAATTCAATAACGTATACCCATGCTCCTGACCTGGGCATTGTTGTTACAGGGACGGTCGTGAATGCGAGCCCTGTCTATCACTATTTCTGGAATTATGGTGATGGGACGACACAACTTAGTACGAGCAATGTCATTTTCCATCAGTACAATGTACCTGGCACCTATACAGTTAGCCTTGAATCCAGGGCTTATAATTTTTGTGTGACTACTTCTTCCATACAAGTTACTGTCCTTCCCCCAGGCATCGATGGAAACATTGCTGCGCTGAATGCGCTGGATACCGGCAGGGTCGACCTTTACCAATGGGATAACACAAGTGCCGGCTTTCTACCCTATGACTCCTTGCAGGTAAATTCAAGCTATTCTTTTCCGAACATCCCCATCGGCAATTACCTGGTAAAAGCCACACCCGACAGCAGCTCAGCCTATGCATCGACCTATATTCCAACCTATTACGGAGACACCCCTTTCTGGAATGACGCATCGCTGGTCATCGCCTTTCAAATGATTGGCCCCTACGACATTCAGCTGATACCGGTGCTGGGTCCTGCACCCGGGCCGGGCATTATCGGAGGGACCATCAGCACCCAGTTTAAAAGTCTCAGTAGTGGCATTCCTGCTGAGGGCATTGAACTGCTGCTCACCACAACGGCTGATGTGGTGCAGGCTGTATGCTATTCCAACAGCAATGGCGCTTTTGAGTTTAACAACCTGGCGTATGGTACTTATCTTGTGAGGGCTGAGAAAACTTCGCTGCTTTCCACACCACTCAACATTACCTTATCGGCAGCAAATCCGGCTGTTAACAATGTAATATTCGAAATCACACCTGCCGGAATCTCTACCGGAATTGGTGTTATCTCCAATCCTCTGCCATTGGTTATGGGCGCTGTCTACCCTAATCCGGCCACCAACATACTCTCTTTTGAGATACAATCAAGCCGTGAAATGGAAGCCGGCATCGAAATCCTTAACATGCTCGGACAAGCGATCCGCCTTCAAAGGACTGTTATCGCCAGCGGAAACCAGCATATCGATCTGAATATAAGCGACTTACTTCCCGGTTTCTATTGTTTAAACCTGACATTGGCGGATGGAAATGTCGTCAGACAGAAGTTTAGCATCAGCAGATAAAATCAAAATTTCAGCCAAGCGGAAGCAGCTTTGGAATATGAACTTCGTTGCTGATTCATTTTTTTTGTCATTTGATCCATCTTGATGAATGCATTTTGGTACATATTTGTCAATTGTTGCCTTGACATTAGCGCTTTTTTTGATACTTTTGTCCTTCAAAATTAAACCCTTCTTCACACAATGAGCGTACTCGTTAACAAGAATTCCCGCATCCTCGTTCAGGGCTATACCGGCTCTGAAGGTACTTTTCATGCCAGCCAGATGATTGAATATGGTGGAAACATCGTGGGTGGCGTCACTCCCGGCAAAGGGGGCACGACACACCTCGACCGTCCTGTCTTCGACACTGTCTCTGATGCTGTCAAAGCCACTGGTGCTGATGTCAGTGTCATCTTCGTACCCCCTGCTTTTGCAGCCGATGCGATCATGGAAGCTGCTGATGCCGGAATTAAAGTCATCGTATGCATCACGGAAGGCATTCCTGTGCGCGACATGCTCACTGTGAAACAGTTTTTGCTGAACAAAGCCTGCCGCCTGGTGGGCCCAAACTGTCCGGGTGTCATCACCCCCGGCGAAGCCAAAGTCGGCATCATGCCGGGCTTCATCCACCGTCCCGGCCGCATCGGTATCGTCAGCCGCTCTGGCACCTTGACCTATGAAGCTGTCGACCAGCTCACCAAAGCCGGACTGGGCCAAAGCACAGCCATCGGCATCGGAGGCGACCCCATCCCCGGCACTACGACCCTGGATGCCGTCCAACTCCTCATGGAAGACCCTGACACTGACGGCATCGTCATGATCGGCGAAATCGGCGGCAGCATGGAAGCAGATGCAGCATACTGGATCAAGGCGAACGGCAACAAACCTGTTGTCAGCTTCATCGCCGGCGCTACTGCTCCCAAAGGCAGAACGATGGGACACGCTGGTGCTATCGTCGGCGGCAATGCAGACACTGCTGAAGCCAAGAAAGCCATTTTAAGGGAATGCGGCATCGCTGTTGTTGACTCTCCGGCTGAGATTGGAGCGAAGATGGCGGAGTTGATGAAGGCGTAGGGCTGGCGGTTGTGGGATCTGAATGCTGAGACGTGAGGCTGGCTGATAGGAACTTGAAGCTTGTTCGTGAGTCGTGATTCGGGAGACGTGAGGTTGGCGGATGGGGAAGGAATAATTCAAAATTCAAAAATTCACAGTTCAGAATTGGTCGCTCGTAATTAACGAATAGCGTATGCCTACCGACTCACGACTAACGAATTACGAAATCAGAAATCAGAAATCAGAATATGGGGCCAGCAATTAACGAATTGCGCCTGCCTAACGACTAACGACTCACGACTAACGAATTACGCCTACAAAACTATACAGAGAAGAAGGAAACCATCGATTTCGTTGAGGTACTGTTGCTTGCCGCGGATATGGCTAATGTCAATGGGCTACGGTGAATTTTTTGTGTACCTGTCTATTGTCATTTTGAAACACGACTATATATAGCCCACTTTTCAAGTCAGAAACCCCAATGCTGAGGCTATGGCTATTTATTTTTAAATCGCGCTTGACAATTTGTCCCAATTCGTTATATATTATAATTGTAGCATTTTTTATTTCAAACGGGATTTCAATATTCAAAGTTTCGCGGGCAGGATTGGGAAATATTTGAAATAGTTTTTCACTGTTTCCAACATCATTCGCAGAAAGAATATTGGCACAAATGATATTGTAAAGAAAGTCTGAGGTCTTTTGCAGCACTGTGTCAATAAGTGGTGAGCTTTGAAGGAATGCTCCATGTCCGCTGCTGTTATTGATAAAAATCTGGTTATAAATTCCTTTAAGATCTGCTTCTTGCTGCATAGCACAACTACCATCCAAATATAACGGAAATGTATATGTTGGATAAAACGCTTTGGATAAACCATGGTTGCAAGGAACAATTGTATCAAGATTGTCGTGTGCAGAGAATATCGCTGGCTCTCCCGCACTCATCCATTCTTTACGCCACATGGCTCCTGAATAATTCACAACGCCTTTTATTGGTGTTGTATACGATGTATTCGTGCTGCTATTACCTGAAAAGCCTCCATTGATTGCCATTAAATTCAAAAAATATGCCGGGATAATGTCGGTAGGATTAAGGTATGCGACTTGTGCTGCAGTGATCGCACCCGCTGAACCACCTGCCACAAAAATATTGTTTGTATCTATTCTGTAAACATTTGTCGTGGCAGCATCTTCAACAAAAAACCGAATTGCTGCTTTTGCATCACTGATGGCGTGAATCAATCCCGTAGCAATTGTTGTGGAGTCTGCGGATACCAATGGCGTATCAATTAAGCGGTAGTCAATGGTCGCTGTCACAAACCCTTTGTAAGCAAAAACTAAACAAAAGCCCAAACCTTCTTGCCTTGTGCCCTGAACAAAACCACCACCGTGAATATAAATTATTAATGGTCGTTTGGTCACCGTGTCTGCCATAGGTTGGTATATGTCCAACAGTAAATTCTGAGAGACACCATTCATTGTAAAATTATGTCCATACTGAACACCAATGGTTGAATCTACTGCAGTAAATGCGTAATTTTTGTAACGGTTTCCATCACAGGATGAATGTTGTGCAAAGACTTTAGGAAATATTGCCAATAAAAGAAGTAAGAAGAATATATTTTTCATTTGAATGTAGAATCAAAAATGTGATCATTGTACATATAACAGATACTTATCTATTTCTTATGGGTCATTTAGACTACAATTAACGAATTGCGCCTGCCTTACGAGTAACGAATTCAGAAATCAGAAATCAGAAATCAGAATATGGGGCCCGCAATCAACGAATTGCGCCTGCCTACCGACTCACGACTAACGAATTACGAATTCAAAAATCAGAAATCAGAATATGGGGCTCGCAATTAACGAATAGCGTCTGCCTAACGACTCACGACTAACGAATTACAAATTCAAAAATCAGAAATCAGAATATGGGGCTCGCAATTAACGACAAACGCCTGCCTAACGACTCACGACTAACGAATTACGAATTCAAAAATCAGAAATCAGAATATGGGGCTAGCAATTAACGACTTACGCAAGCCTAACGACTCCCCCTTTCTCCCCATCTCCCCATCTCCCAATCACCCCATCTCCCAATCTCCCCATCCCAATTCCTACTTATACTGATAAGCCCCCAGATCCGGCAGCGGCAAGCGCGGCTCAGCGAAATAATCCGTGGGAACGAAAGTCGCAATGGCGGGATCACCCTTTCCTATGGCGGGGGAAGTGTCTTTTAGTCTGAAGTCGTAGATAGAAGGATCAACGAACTGGGGATCCTGGTTTTTGTAGCAATCGATGGCGGTGGCGAAGTTACGGGTGGTGCGCATCAGGCAATGGTCGAAGGTGTAGACGGAATCGGTGCCGGGGTCCATGTCGGTCAGGATTTCTTCCTGGAGGTTGCCGTAGATGATGCAATTTCCAAAGTAGGCTTTGCTCAGGGAACCGAGGTAGAGGTTTTGGGTGTAAGGATCGAGGTAGTAATTGCTGATTAAAAGGGATGGGGTTTGACGCACTGAATTCATCCAGTAGTTCCCAAAGGTACAATGCCGGAAATCGTAATTGCCACCTGTACTGATGTATAAGGCGTCGCCACCACAGTTGGAAATCTCACAATTTGAGGCTTCAATCTTATAAAAGCGGCTTAAAATGCCGTATCCTGAGACATTTCTGATAATTGTATTCTTGAGAATCAGCTTGTTACCCATACTCGACTCCAGGGTCTCTGCCTGTATGCCCACAAAAGCATTTTTGATGATGGCGTAATTGATCTCATTGTCGATGCTGCCTTCATTGAGCCAGATGCGATCCCATTGCCCTGCAATGTCCTCAAAATCAGACTCGAGTCTGTCTCCCTGGAAGGTAACAGGCTCAGCCAGGGTACCGTTGACTTTCAAAGAACCACCTTTGTAGACCCATAAGCCACCACCTTTGTGAAAATGTAGCCTTACACCGGCGTCGATGGCCAATGAACCGGTGGAGTCGACAACAGCATAACCAAAAATCACATAGGGTTTGTCGTTGGCCCAGGTAATGTGCTGGTTTTCACCGGCCACAATCTTATAGGCAGGAAGGTTGGGGCTTACTTTCTGCCCTACGATATAATGGGCATCCTGTCCCCAGGCCACGAGGGAAACACTTTGTTTGTTGCCATTGGTTTCGAATAAAAGGCTGTCGGTGACCACGAGCGGGCTATTGAAATTCAGGGGATCAATCCGCACCTTGATGAAGACAAAAAGACTGTCGTTTGCAGCTATTTCGACATCATTGACAGAGACATCAGCCTGGCCATCAACATTGATGCGGTATTGAGAAGCAGCACCTTGCTGCAGACGAACATTGGAAATACTGATAGGCTTATTGCTTGTATTGTAGACCATCAGGTATTTGGTGGTACTGCCAAGGGTGGTAAAGACAGTATCAAACAAGACAGAATCGTTGGAAAAGCTAAGCTTGAGATTCGGGTCGCTGTTGAAACTCTCCTCCTTTTGGCAGGAAAAAAACAAAAGGCCGGAAACCAGCATAAAAACCCAGAGAAGGTATTGTGTTTTTGATTTAAACATGCAGGCTGAAAATTTGGAGGCACAAAGGTAAACGATTTTAGCCTGTTAAAAGTATAGGACCAATTTCCATAATATGGGAAATATATTTTCACACAATATGAACACTAATTTTAAAAAAATGTTAAATTTATCAAGTCTAAGGAAAGAGAATTACAAAAGCACAAATAAGATCAGTACCTTTGCAAACGGAAAAATTTAGGTAACAACCTGATAATAAGGAATTAAAGACTTTACATGAGCTATATTAATTTTGACAAGCTTAAACTCATTAACCTGGAATACGCCTTGGGTAAGGAGTTACTTCGGTCAAATCGTGCCGGCTCGTATTCCAGCACCACGATTATCGGATGTAATACACGCAAGTATCACGGTCTGCTGGTAACCCGTCAGCCCAACATTGACGACGACCACCATGTGCTCTTGTCCTCTATCGATGAGACAGTGATTCAACATGAAGCCTCGTTCAATTTTGGCATTCACAAATACAAGGGCGGGCATTACAGCCCCAGAGGGCATAAGTATATCCGTGATTTTGTTACTGAACCTATCCCCAAAATCCTGTACAGGGTTGGGGGTGTTTTTCTGACGAAGGAGATGGTTTTTACGCACAATGCCGACAGGATCATCATCAAATACACACTTGAGGATGCCAACTCTCCTACCCTGCTGCGACTCAAGCCTTTTCTCGCTTTCAGAAACCGCCATACACTGAGTAAGGCCAATCATTTCGTGGAAACCCGTTATGAAGCTGTTGAAAACGGCATTAAAGTACGGATGTATGAAGGTTATTCTCCGCTCTTCATCCAGGTCTCCAGGGAAAATGAATATGTCCATGTGCCTGACTGGTTCTACAACATTGAATACCAGGAAGAAATGGAAAGAGGATATGAATACCTGGAAGATCTTTATGCACCCGGTTACCTGGAATTTCCAATCAAGAAAGGGGAAAGCATTTATGTTTCTGCCGGTTTGGAAATTGTTGATCCTAAGATTTTAAAAGGCATTTTTGAGGAAGAAATCAACAGGCGTACCCCACGTGACAACTTTCAGAACTGCCTCATTAACAGCGCTCACCAGTTTATCGTTGAACGAGAAAATACGACAGAACTTTTTGCCGGCTTCCCCTGGTTTGGCAGGCATGGCCGTGACACTTTCGTTGCATTGCCCGGGCTTTGCCTCATCGATGGCAGGTTGAATCATTTCAAAGCTGTTCTGAAAACTATGATCAGTCAGATGCAGGGGCCTTACTTTCCTGAAAAGGGACAGGGCAGCCATACCATCTATAATACGGCGGATACTTCGCTCTGGTTTTTCTGGACTTTGCAACAATTGGTAGCTTATACCAAGGATAACAAAGACATCTGGAAAGAATACGGACCGGTGATGAAGACCATTCTTACTGCCTACAAGAGCGGAAACTTACAGGATATCAACATCTTACCAAATGGGCTTATCCAAACAGGAAGTCCTGAAAAAGCCCTGAGCTGGATGGATGCCTATGTCGATGGCAAACCCCTAACGCCTAGAAACGGACTGGCCGTGGAAATCAATGCACTATGGTATAATGCCATCTGTTTTGCACTTGAGATGGCAAAAGTGGCCAAAGACAAAGATTTCGTCACGGAATGGCAAGCTATGGCTGAAAGTATTCCAGCGGCCTTTGCCAACACCTTCTGGGATGAGAAAAAAGCCTACCTGGCAGATGTTGTCAGCAATGGTGTTCAGGATTGGCGTGTCAGGCCTAACCAGGTGATAGCCATAGCCTTACCTTATTCTCCCCTGAGTGAGGAAAAGCGCAAGAAAGTACTCGACAAAGCCAAATCTGAGTTAGTGACACCCAGGGGCCTGCGCAGCCTGGCACCACTCGACCCTGATTATAGAGGATTGTATATTGGGAACCCTGCAGCCCGTGACACTGCTGCCTACAATGGAACAGTCTGGCCCTGGCTGCTCAGCTTTTATGCTACGGCTTACCTGAATATCCACGACAAAAGCGGCTTAACACACATCAAGAAATTGTACAACGAATTTGAGCCCGTCATGAAAGAACACGGATTGGGCAGCATTTCTGAGGTCTATGATGGTGATCCGCCACATTTCCCGGGTGGTGCAACTTCCATGGCATGGAGTGTGGCTTCACTGCTGAGCATCAAAAGACTGCTTGACTCTTATGACAAAAAGTAATAACACATACTGTATCTTAGTATAAACAAATGAAAGTATTAATGTTTGGGTGGGAATTTCCACCACACATCACAGGCGGTTTAGGAACAGCATGTTTTGGTCTTACCAAAGGCCTTGCAAAACATGGTGTAGAAGCACTTTTTGTGGTACCTAAGGCTTATGGCGATGAGAGTGAAGAAGCTGTCCGCCTGATCAATGCCAGTGATGTAGAAATGCTGACTTCAGAAGAATCCCACCAGAAATACTGGGAACAGATCACCTTCCTGGAAGTGGGCTCGAACCTGGTGCCCTACCTTACCCCGGAAGAATTCGAAAAAGAGATCATCGCCTATAAGAAAGGCAAAAAGACCAAAGTGAAAAGGACATCAGCTTTTGGCGAAAAATACCAGTTTTCAGGCAAGTATGGCGCCAACCTCCTCGAGGAAGTGAGCCGTTATGCGGTAGTAGCCTCAGCCATTGCTGCAGAAAATGATTTTGATGTGATTCATGCTCACGACTGGCTCACCTATCCTGCCGGCATTGCTGCCAAGGCTGTCAGCGGAAAACCCCTGGTGGTGCATATGCATGCCACTGAATTCGATCGTTCGGGAGAACATGTCAACCAGACTGTTTATGACATCGAACGCAAAGGCATGGAAGCTGCTGACCGTGTGATCACCGTGAGCGACTGGACCCGTGCCATCGTCATTGAACGTTATGGCATTGATCCGGAAAAAGTAAAGACAGTGCACAATGCTGTTGAACCCGTCGAAAAACTCGACCCGACAAGCTATAAACGTCACCTCGACGAGAAAATCGTCACTTTCCTGGGACGTATCACTTTTCAGAAAGGCCCCGAGTATTTCATCGAAGCTGCTTACAAGGTTTTGCAACGTGATCCCAATGTTCGTTTTGTGATGGCCGGCACCGGCGACCTGATGAACAAAATGGTCAAGCGGGTAGCGCAATTGGGAATCAGCACCCGGTTTCACTTTACGGGTTTCCTCAAAGGTGATCATGTCGACCATATGTTTGCCCTCAGCGATGTTTATGTGATGCCCTCAATCTCTGAGCCATTCGGTATCTCACCATTGGAAGCCATGCGCACCAATGTACCTGTCGTTATCTCAAAACAAAGCGGTGTTGCCGAAGTCCTGAAATATGCCCTGAAGATAGACTTCTGGGATATCGACGCCATGGCAGATGCCATCTATGGATTACTGCATTATCCTGCCCTTTCCAACTTCCTGAAAGAGCATGGAACTGAAGAAGTAAATGCGCTGAAATGGGAGAATGCAGCCCTGAAAGTGAAAGACGTTTATGAAGAAGCCCTGAATTATCAAGAAATACAATACACAATATGAGATCCCTTTGCCTTAATTTCCAGGTTCATCAACCCTACCGGTTACGTACATACCGATTCTTTGATATCGGGGATGATCATTATTACTATGATGACTATCTGAACCGTACCATTATCCGCAGGATTGCTGAGAAGTCCTACATACCTGCCAACAACCTATTGCTGAAGCTTATCAAAGAACTGGGTCCCAAGTTTAAAGTCAGCTTTTCGATCAGCGGCATAGCCCTGGAGCAGATGGAGCGCTTTGCACCGGAGGCCCTGGATGGCTTTAAAAAACTCGCCAAAACAGGTTCTGTTGAATTCCTGGCCGAAACCTATAGCCATTGTCTGGCCTCACTGGAGAACAAAGATGAGTTCATTGCCCAGGTTGAAAAACATGCTGCAAAAATCGAAGAACTTTTCGGACAGAAACCTGTCACCTTCAGAAACTCTGAGTTGATTTACTCTGATCACATCAGTGAAATCGTTGCAGAAATGGGCTATAAGCTCATGCTGACAGAAGGGGCGAAGTTCTTCCTGGGATGGAAAAGCCCTAACTATATGTACTGCAGTGCTGCCAATCCCAAACTGAAATTGCTGTTGCGCAATGCGCAACTCAGTGACGACATGGCATTCCGCTTTTCAAATACAGACTGGTCGGAATGGCCCCTGACGGCCGACAAACTGGCCATGTGGCTGAAAAACATGCCGGCCGACCAGGAAGTGGTCAACCTCTCACTCGGCTATGCTACCTTCGGTGAATTACAAAACGCAGAAAGTGGCATCTTCGAATTCCTGAAAGCGCTGCCGGGCGCCGTCCTGAAAAATTCCGGATTTAGCTTTAACACCCCTGCTGAACTGACCAATACCCTTCAGCCTGTTTCTGCAGTTCATGTTCCCTTCCCCGCCTCCTGGGCTGATGAAGAAAGAGATGTCACTGCCTGGCTGGGCAACGAACTGCAACAAGAAGCTGTCAATAAACTCTATGTGCTCGCAGACCGCATGAAAGGCTGTACAGATGCTGAGCTACTCCAGGATTGGAACAACCTGCAATCCAGCGACCACTTCTACTATATGTCCACCAAAGTCTTGTCTGATGGTGCAGTTCATGCTTTATTCAACCCTTATAGCACACCTTATGAGGCATTTATCAATTACATGAATGTCTTGTCAGATTTTACTTTAAGGCTGGAACAAATGGAGAAGGAAGCGATCCCTGCTGCCAAAGTCGTTGAGAAACCTAAACCTGCACAGAAATCCAAAGCCACTGAAAAGCCCAAAGCCACTGAGCAGCCAAAAGTTGCTAAAAAAAGTCCGGTAAAAAAGAAAACTGCCAAATAAAACCGGTACGCCCGTTGGAAAATTCTTAATTACTTCTTGGTAAGTATGCTGGCACATGTCATCAGACCTGTGTTTTCTTTCCTATTTTTGTTGCAGACCTACCCTTTGACTATTCATGCAGAGAAATCCTATCTATAATAAATATTTGTTTCTGATGTTTACCTTGTTATTTTCAACAGGTATACATGTCAGAACCCTGGCTTCCCGCACTGTGCCTGACTCCTGTTGGGTTGATTCTGTATTTAACACACTTAGTTTTAATGAAAAGATAGCACAGCTTATCATCGTCAGGGCCAACAAGGACAACAACTTCGTTTCTGAAATTCCGGACCTGATCAGAAATTATAATATTGGTGGTGTGATCTTTTTTAAAGGCACTCCCTTCAGGCAGGCCCAGGTTACTAACCAATGGCAAAACATGGCAAAGACTCCGCTTTTCGTCACCATTGATGGTGAACGCGGACTTGGCATGCGCCTCGACAGCACAGCCGGCTTCCCTTATATGATGACCCTGGGTGCCTTGAAGGATGACAGCCTTGTTTACCAGATCGGACAAAGGATGGGTGAACAATGTAAGAGGATCGGCATTCAAATCAATTTTGCCCCTGTCGTCGACATCAACAGCAACCCGGCTAACCCTGTCATCAATAGCAGGTCTTTCGGTGAAGACAGGGAGAATGTAAGCCGGAAAGCTGCGGCCATCCTGGATGGCATGAAATCTCAGGGGATCATGGGAACTGCCAAGCATTTCCCGGGACATGGCGACACCGATACGGACTCCCACCTGACCCTTCCCATCATTCATAACTCTTTTGAGAAAATTGACAGCGTAGACCTGTTTCCTTACAAGAAACTCATCGCCCAGGGACTTGATGGTGTGATGGTGGCTCACCTCTTTGTACCGGCATTAGAGCTTGACCCCAAGGCAGCTTCGACACTGTCGAATCCGATCATCACAGGACTGCTGAAAAACCGCATGGGGTTTAAAGGACTGATTTTCACGGATGCCCTGGAGATGAAAGGGGTTACCAGTTACCACAAACCCGGTGTCATCGAAATTAAGGCGCTGATGGCCGGCAACGACATTCTCCTGATGCCGGTTGACGTTCCCCTGGCAATCCGCAAGATCCGTGAAGCCGTTGACAGCTGCCTGATCTGGCCTGAAGACATAGACGAAAAATGCTGGAAAGTACTGGAGGCTAAACATCGGCTGGGCATGCATACCCAGCAGCCCATACAGCTGGCCAACCTGAGCCGCGAACTCAACCTACGCACCGACAAAGTCCTCAACCGCGAAGTCTACACCAACGCCATCACCCTACTGAAGAATAACAACAATATCCTTCCCCTCACGCGCTTCGACACTTTGCGCATTGCCTGCATCAGCCTGGGAGATACCATTTTAGATGGATTTCATCAGTACATGGAACGCTATGCAGTGATGGATCACTTCCACCTTCCCAAAGGCGCGGATTGCAACTTCCAGGATTCCCTCTCAGAACGTCTGAAAGCCTACAACCTCCTGCTATTCGGCATTACCAACACCAGCATCCTGGCAGAAAGAAAATTCGCGATACCCCAATCCACCATTGATTTTGTGCGCTGCATACAGGGGCAGTCTAAGATGGTTCTCTGTCTCTATGGAAATCCTTATGCTTTGCGCAGATTTGACGAACTCACGGATGTAGATGCCCTCATTACCACTTACCAGGAATCAGAAGACACCTATGACATCTCCGCCCAGCAGATCTTTGGCGCCAGGTCCTTTGATGGCCAGCTGCCCGTTACAGTGAGGCCTGGCCTCCTGCTGAAAACCGGGTTCCCGACAAAAGCCATAAACCGCCTGCATTATGTAATGCCTGAGGAAATAGGAATCTCTGCTGCAGCCATTGCCAGCATTGACAGCATCATCAATGAAGGTCTGCTGGCTGGTGCCTACCCTGGTTGCCAGGTTGCAGCTTCCTGGAATGGCGAAGTTTTTTATCAGAAAGCATTCGGCTACCAAGATGCAGAAAAGACCAAAACTGTCAGCAATTCAGACATTTACGACCTTGCCTCTGTCACCAAGCTTGCAGCCACCACCATGGCGGTGATGCGGCTGTATGAAGAAGGTAAAATCGAGCTTGATGCCTGTCTCTCTGACTACCTTCCGGAAGCGAAGCATACCAACAAACAAGACATTAGCCTGCGCGACATCATGGCCCACCAGGGAGGCCTTGTGCCATGGATTCCCTTTTACAAGAAGACGATGGCCAATGGACAGCCGGATACGAACTTCTACCACAAGACCCCTGACCTCAATTATTCACTCAGGGTAGCGGATAGTATGTATTTAAGAAATGACTTCAGGGATAGTATCCTGAAAAGCATACTGGATTCACCCAAAGAAAAGAGAGGTACATACAAATACAGTGACCTGGGATTTATCCTGCTGAGGTTTGTCGTGGAGAGAATTACCAGTCAGAATTTTGAAGATTATTTACAGCAGAATTTCTACGCTCCCCTGGGGATGAATACGACAGGCTTCAGGCCTACAGAACGTTTTCCTGTGAGCCGGATGATGCCAACAGAGATGGACACTGCCTTCCGTAAGTTGCTGATCAGGGGCTTTGTTCATGACCCTGCTGCTGCGATGCTTGGGGGGATATCCGGGCATGCGGGATTGTTCTCCAATTCCAATGACCTGCTGATCCTGATGAACATGTTGATGAACCAGGGATTATACGGAGGTCAGACCTATTTCAAGAGAAACACTGTCAGTACATTTACCGCTTGTCAGTTCCCTGAACACCTCAACCGCCGTGGCCTTGGCTTTGACAGAGCACCATTGCAATATACCCTTGACGGACCCTGCTGTAAAAGTGCCTCCTTTGATAGCTTCGGACATAGCGGATTTACAGGCACCTACACCTGGGCTGATCCCAAAAGCGGGCTGGTTTTTGTCTTTTTGTCGAACCGCATCAACCCGACTGCGACAAACAACAAACTGACGAAACTCAACATCAGGACACGCGTTCATGAAGCCCTTTACGACGCAATCCGCAAGGCAAAGCCATAAAATGTTATAAGTTTGGGATCAGGCTTGCGAGCAACATCCTGACCTTTTCAGCATTGGCATGAAAGGTTTTGATGATCTCATCCCAGGTAGTACCTTCTTCACTTTCTCTCCAGGCGTCATAGTCGGTGCACATGGCAATGGCAGCATAGGGAATCTCTGCCTCATTGGCTAAAATACATTCACAGGCAGTACTCATGTTGACGATGTCTGCACCCCAGATGCGAAACATCCTGGACTCCGCACGGGTAGACAAACGTGGCCCTTCTATCGTGACAACAGTGCCGGTGGTGTGCAAATGCATCTCCAGCTTCTCAGCGGTCTCAACAATACGTTTACGCAATTCCCTGGAAAATGGGTCAGCTGTAGAGATATGGATGACATTGCCATCTATAAATTCCTTGTGAAAAGTCACATCCCTATGCCGGGTGAAATCAATGAACTGATCCGGCAGAATAAGTTCTGCAGGATGAATGTGTTCGCGCAGACTTCCGCAGGCAGTACTGGCAATGATGCCTTCACAACCCACTTGCTTCAGTGCAGCAATGTTGGCCAGGTTATTGACTTGTGATGGAGGAATCTGGTGTTCACGTCCATGACGGGAAAGGATGTATACTTCTTTCCCGGCGACATGCCCCACATACAGTGTAGAACTTGGCGCACCATAAGGCGTATCAACATTGATTTCTTTTACATCTGAAAAGAGTTGCAGTTTTTCGAGACCGGACCCGCCGATGATGCCAATTCGTACCATACACAGATAATTTTAGTGTGGCAAAAATATACACAAAATCGATTTGTTTTACATGCGCTGACCCAAAGGCTTGTGAACGCTATTTAAAAGAAACCTTTCCCAGCCAGAGCTTTTTGAAATCCTCATCATGGCCGATGTAAGTCATGCTGTTATCACCCTTGTCGAAATAACCAAGGTAGTCTTTCCTCAAAAAGAAATCCTCATTTCCAAGGACTTTGAAAGAACTGACACTCCCTGCCGACAAATCGAGTTTCGCAACACGGGGGAAATACACAGGATAGAAAGTTGCAGCACCATTGTACGCATCCATCATAGAGGCATAACCTTTAACACCTTTCACTTCCAGAATCACCCAGTATAAGGACTTACCATCAGCTGAAGGATAAAAATTCTGATCCATTTCGAAAATCTCACTTTTTTTATCCGTATTCATCTTCTCAACACCAAATTGAGACTTAAGCTTACCTGCTTTGTCAAAATGAAAACAAACAATATCATTGTATGATGTAACAGGATTTCCCATTCCCAAGTTGACATTGTCTTTTAATTGACCGGCGATCAGGTAGTCGTCGTCAGCGGTTACATAGAACTGCTCGACATAGATTTTTTTTCCCTTATAGACATCAGCGCCTTTGTCTTCAGGAGAAGTACGGAATTTACTTTTAAACTCAGCGATGGGCGTTGTAGACGAAAATGCCATCTGATTCCCTGTAAACTTCAGCAAGTGAAAATTCTCCATTTTTTCGTTGGAGGCCTTCTGCCAGTTAAAATCCAGTTTGTTATTTCCACCCTGTGTATAGCCCGGGTTAAAAATCGGTGCATATTCACTGAACACATCAGAATAGGCATCTGTTGACTTTGTAGAACTTCCACACAGATAAACACTGCCGTTTTTCTCAATGGCTGCAGTTATTAACATGGCATTGGCCGGACTTTTGAATTCAATCCTTTGGATCTGCTTTCCCTGGATATCATACTGAAAATAGACATAGTTATCAGGGCTGCCATTGCCATCCTCCGGGGCAAAAATCATCACAACATTTTCACTGCTGAGCTGATCGCAGAACACCAAAGTATAAGCCCCTTTTAAGTCCAGGGCTGTTGGGTTGATTTCCATTTTGTCATCGAAAAGCAGGACATAATATTTGTCATCTTCACCCTTCTTCTTCGTATCTATTTTAGCAAGCACAAATACGCCGGTCTTGTCATCATCATCAGAAGAATAGGCTGCATAGCCATTGTAAACAGTTCCATTGTCATTTCTGGCCTTGATGGTTTCATTGGAGATGACCTTGGACGTAACATAGCGTTGTTTCTTAAAATCCCAGACCTTATGCCGTACTATTTTGGACAATTTAAGATTCATACTCAACACATTAAAGGAATTTGCACCTCCGACACTGGCATAATAATACGCACGTTCTATGTCCGGACGGCTCTCTCTTTTTACCTCTATGTCCTTGCTGCCACTGAACTTTAAATCCTTATCGAAACTATATGCTTCATAAAGGTCCTGGGCATCTTTTTTGTCGCCACGCATGACATAAGTTACCTTGGTCCCGCCACCATCATCCTTGCCAAAATCATATAAAAATCCTTTATATGCTTTTTTTGACAGTGGCTGAATGACCTCTTTAACCTCCTGTGCTATCGCTATAGAGCAACTGATTGTCAGCAATCCCATACCAAGCAATACACTTTTCCTGAGTTGTCTTTTGTTCATCAGATTATATTTAGGATTATTAATTTTATTGAATCTCCTTCCTTATGAGGAGGGTCGTAAATGTAATGTTATTTTTATTTAGTCTAATTTAATGTTAAAATATTCAAAAATCCTCCGGGATCAGCCATCTCAATTTTCAAATATCAAAGAAGACAGCCATATCTGCGGTTTTCCAGAAAAACTGACTAGCTTTGTGCTTGATTTTTAAATCCCTGTGCTATGAAACGCTCAGCCCTAACGCTGCTAATTTTGCTTGCAATACTCAGTACCTCATGTCAACGCAAAGACCATCTCATTACTTTAAAGGCATACCAGATCAAGGTGAAGGAGATGTTTGCCAAAACCCGGATTCTGGCAGAAAAGCGCGACAGCGTTTTGTTTTCTGTGATGGATTCAAGCATCAGTCTGCAGGAATATGAGGCGATGCAATTCCTTTATGCTTTTGCACCTCTCTCAGACTTAGCTGATTACGATGGTGCATACTTTTTAAGCCAGGTAAAGACGACGCTGAAGGCCCGTGAAGAAATGCCATGGGGGAAAGAAATCCCTGAGCAGTTGTTTTTACATTTTGTACTACCGATCAGGGTTAACAACGAAAACCTGGACACCTTCCGCTCTGCTGTCTATGAGGAGCTTAAGGCCAGAGTAGCAAATCTTAGCCTCCAGGAAGCTGCCCTGGAAGTGAATCACTGGTGTCATGAGAAAGTCACCTATCGTGGCAGTGATGAAAGGACGAGTAGTCCGCTTTCAAGCATGCGTACATCCTGGGGACGCTGCGGAGAAGAATCGACCTTTACTGTTGCGGCAATGCGCGCTGTTGGGATCCCTGCCCGCCAGGTGTATACGCCACGTTGGGCACATACCGACGACAACCATGCATGGGTAGAGATCTGGGCAAATGGGAAATGGCATTTTCTGGGTGCCTGTGAACCTGATGCACAACTCGACAAGGGATGGTTTGCCGAACCCGCCCGACGTACCATGTTGGTGCATACACGGGCCTATGGCTGGTATCGTGGCAACGAACCCCGCATTCAATCTGAAGAACGCTTTTCTGAGCTAAACCTCATCGAAAATTACGCTCCTGTTAAAGACCTCTTCATCGAAGTGAGAGACTCGCTGGGCCATGCAGTACCCTTTGCTGCAGTGGAGTTCCAGCTTTATAACTATGCCGAATTTTACCCCATCGCCAAAAGCACGACAGATGCTGAAGGCAGGACACAGCTACGTTGTGGCATGGGTGATCTGCTTGTCTGGGCTTCGAAAGAAAACAGCTATGGCTACCAACACATTCAGGGAAATGACAAAGGGAAATTTGTGATCGAAATCGGCAAACAAAGACCTAAGACTACAGAAGAAAGCTGGAATCTCATCCCTCCTTCAAAACCCCTTTCCAAGCCGGCCGACACCCTTGGCCAGGCAGCCAACCAGGTTCGGCTGAACCAGGAAGACAGCATCCGCAATAAGTATATGCATACCTTTAAGGACTCGACTTATGCTGCCAACCTGTCAAGGGAGCTGTCCTACCCTGCTGATACCCTCCTGCGCATCATCCGCAAAAGCCAGGGAAACTGGCGTAATATCGCAGCATTCCTGCGTTCTGTGCCGGATGACAAGCACGAATGGGCACTCCGGCTGCTGCTGTCTGTTTCCGACAAAGACCTCAGGGATGTCAGCGTCGACGTCCTCCAGGATCACATTTTATATGGCATGCGTTACCTGGGCGAGACCGGCTCCAAATATGCCATGTTCTTCTCAGAATATATGATATCGCCGCGGATTGGAAACGAAATGCTCCGCCCATGGCGGGAGTTCCTGCAATCGAAATTCGACCGCAGGTTTATGGCAGAATTACGGAAAGAACCCCAACACCTTGTTGACTGGATGATCGACAACATCAGCATCGACAACAAAAACAACCTGCATTCCCGTGCCCCCATTTCACCGATAGGAGTCTATGAACTCAGAATTGCGGACCAGCGCTCGGCCGACATCTTTTTCGTGGCTGTCTGCAGGGCTTCCGGCTTGCCGGCCCGCCTCAACCCAAACACGGCCAAACCACAGGCCCTGGTAAAGGGCAACTGGACTGACTTCATCCTGGATGCCAAAGTTCCGGAGATTTCTCAAAAAGGAATGATCACCCTGAACAATGCCAATCCAAAACAGGATCCACAGTATACGACCCATTTTACTTTGGCCCATTTCAAAAACGGAGTCTATCGTACTTACGAATTTACTGAGGGACGCAAAGTCAGTGAATTTCCACCTGATGTTGAAGTGGAAGCAGGCGACTGGATGTTGGTGACAGGAAACAGGATGGCTGACGGGGGGGTGTTGTCTTCGGTCTCTTTCTTTAAAGTTGAAACAGGAAAAACGACACAGGTGGAAGTTAGCCTGCGTGAATTAAAAACGGAGAAGATCAATTATGGCAAACCTGATCTGAGTGGAATTCTGCTGCAGTCTATCCCGGAAAGCACAAAGATCATGGCAACAGATTTGTTAAACAATCAAGGAAGTCTGATGATCTGGCTCGACCCGGGAAAAGAACCATCCAGACACATCCTGGCTGATTTGCCTGTCTTTCAGAAAGAAATCAACCTCTGGGGTGGTAGTGTCAGTTTTATCATTGCCAAAAACCTGATACCTGACAATTACGATCCGGCAGCAATCTCAGGCCTGCCCGGACAAAGCCGCTTTGTGACAGAAGAAAAAGCTGAATTCATCAAACGCATCGAAAGCCTGCTCAAAAAGCCACTGGCCAACAACTTGCCCTTGATTATCATGACCGACAAAACAGGCAATGTGATATTTGTATCCGAGGGTTATACGATCGGGATTGGTGAGCAGGTTGCCGGGATGATGGAAGAAGAATAAAGTATTAGTACTTGACGAGTTTCGTATTAATGAAGGAGAACTGATCCTGGGTTTGCATCTGTACCAGGTAGATTCCCGGGGCGAAACTTGCAGTTGGGATATGGAGGGCTGAAACCGATTCAGAATTTTGGCTTCTATACATCGTTTTTCCGGTTACATCAAATATGACAACAGATGTTATCTTATCGGCATTCGGAATTGTGATGCCCGTATTGAAAGGGTTAGGATATGGAGTAAATTCATCTCTGCTGAGGTTTGCTTCAGCCGGGTCCTCAATGCCAACACCAATGCCCGAGTTGAACCTGACAAGAATGAAATTGTCAGGCAATCCAAGGCTAACCTGGCCTCCGATAATGATTTTGTCATTGTTATCAATGCAGATTCCATAGCAGTTGTGTTGTCCGGACCCTACCTTAAACACGACCCGTCCGGCGCTTCCAAAAGTGTTGTCAAGACTACCATCCGTGTTGTAACGCACCAATCCGAACTCACTGCCATCCAAATAGGTTTTGCCTGCCAGGAGGATTTTTCCATCTGCCTGTAGGGTCATGGCATGTCCCACATCCATGACACCGCCGGTAACAGTATTAAACTCCGTAACAACCAGGCCACCAATGCCAAAATTTGCATCCCTCACACCTGTTGAGTCAAACCGCATGAGTGCAAAATCATAATTATTACTTGTTTTGGCAGTCCCACCCAGGATGATTTTTTTATCCGCCTGTACCAATAAGCTGTAACCATAGTCATCGTCATTGGCCCCCAGCGAATCTATGCGTATACCGGCATTCCCGAAGGTATTGTCCAGGATTCCATCCGCGGTATAGCGTACCAGCGCAAATTGGTAGGCAGAACCCACTTCAATGTCGCCACCCAGTATGATTTTATCATCAGGCTGTATGGCCATGGAATAACAATTGTCGTTGCCGGCACCGATGGCTGTAAGCACAACACCAAAAGTACCATAGCTGGAATCCAGGCTGCCATCCGTGTTGAAACGTAAACTGGTAAAGTCATACCCACCTGCATTATAAGTCCCTCCGGCCAGGACAATTTTGCCATCACTTTGCAAACCAATGGCATTGCCGATGTTGTCTGTCAGGGATGTAGCTCCCACCTGGCAAATGGCAATGCCATTGTCTCCAAAAGCAGTATCCAATTGCCCGCTGCTATCATAACGAATAACAGCAAAGCTATAGCCGTTTGCACTGTAAAAATCACCGCCAAGTAAAATCTTACCATCTGGCTGCACAACAGAACAATAGCTCATACTTGAAGCAGAGTTATTGATGGAAGTAGTGGTAACACCGTTTATGCCAAACAATGAATCCAGGGAACCATTGTTGTGATATCTAACAAGCGTAAATTCTGTCCTAAGTCCGGTGTAAGATGTTCCTGTTGCAATAATTTTACCATTGGGTAAGGCAATGAGGTTGCGGCAAATAGCGGCACCGGCAGTGCTCAATGGCGTCATCACGAGCCCGTCTAAACCAAAGGTACTATCCACTGTTCCTTGTTGTGCTTTAGCCGTATTTCCTAAAAAAAGTGTCAGTAAAATGAGTCCGATGATCTTGGCAATACTTTTCATATAATTAATTTAAATAAATCTGATATACATTTATCTGATACAAATGCCAGGCAATTCTACCAGGATTATGACATGACCCAAAGTTTTGAGGACAAATCCATTCGTTTAAATAAACACCTTAGCCTATAGGCTAACAAGTATTGTTTACAAAATGTTCATGACACAAGCATTCATGTGAAATAGTATTTTTTAGCACAGAAGTCATTATTCAGATTTCAATCCCATTTGCATTTCACAAACCTGCTGACCTTCAGTGAAAAATTCAATTGTGTCCTTAGTCGTATACATCGTAAGTAAAAAATACTTTGTATTTTTACCCGGCTTCAGCATATAATTCAGAATTGGCGTTAAACCCAAGATGCTCAATTTTTATGCAATAGATTAATCAGGAAAAACATGAAGAAAATAATCACGGTTATTATCATAGCAATCTGTCTAAGCAGTTCTTTGGTGTTCTCACAGACAGTAGAAAAAAAGGACTCTGAAGCCGCAAAAACAAAACTTCAATCAGAAGCTGCCATACTTTATCAGCAACAAGTCCTTGATTCTCTGGAAAGAAAGCAGCTCGAACTTGATTTGCAGGCAGCCTCAGGCATAGAGGAAAAAACCAAAGAACTGAAATTCAAATTAATGCAGCTTGAGACCAGAGACTCCTTGCTTAAAATTCAACTCAGAACAAAAATAGAATCTTTAAAGAAACACGCAAAAGGTGCGGCAGTAATTCCATTTCGAGATACTTTGTTTTTAATCCATTCGAAGATTGGCTCTTATACCCATGCTGACAGAGCAGCCAACATTAGCAAACGGATTCGTCAAATTTATGAAGACCCTTTTTTCAAAGTAGATTCTATTTATTTACTCCCAACGGAAAACGGAACTGAAATTATTTACAAAAGCGAACTTGTGGTTATGGCAGTCACAAAAATCGATGCATTACTTTACAACAAAGAAGACATAAACCTGGCTACTGAATATCTCGGCATCATCAGAAAGGCCATCGTTGAAGAACGTCATTCGAACAGTTTAACAAATTGGCTACTTCGCCTTGGGAAAGTTGCGCTTATCCTTGTTGGCCTTGGCTTGTTAATTTACCTGATCAACAAATTATTCCGTCTGATCAACAAAACAATTGTAGCAAAGCGTGCTAAACTCATCAATGGAGTTACAATCAACAAGATAAAGGTATTTTCACACGAGCACATTGTATTGTTTATGCTGCGTGTAAGCAAGTTGATTCGGATAATTGTGATATTGCTTATCGTGTATTTGTCGCTTCCATTACTCTTTAGCTTTTTCCCGGAAACAAAAACCTGGACTGCGACGCTACTGAATTGGATACTGAATCCGGCAAGAGATGCAGTGAAGGGTGTCATCAACTTTCTGCCGAAATTGTTCTCCATTATTGTAATTTACATGATCTTCAGATACACCATACGGGGCATCAGATATTTCGTTGATCAGATTGAAAGCGGCGACATCCATCTCAATGGATTTCATGCTGACTGGGCGCAACCTACCTTCAGGATTCTGAAATTCCTGATTTACGCCTTTATGCTGGTGTTGATATTCCCCTATCTGCCCGGCTCAGGCTCTCCTGCCTTCCAGGGAGTATCCGTATTTATCGGAGTCCTGTTCTCCCTGGGCTCGTCCAGTGCCATTGCCAATATAGTAGCAGGATTGGTGATTACGTATATGCGTCCGTTTAAAATTGGAGATCGGGTTAAAATTGGAGAAATCACCGGGGATGTAATGGAAAAAACAATGCTGGTAACCCGCATCCGTACCATAAAAAATGAGGATGTGACGGTTCCCAATTCAACCGTTCTGCTGAGTAGCACAACAAATTACTCCACCAATACCAATACACCCGATAGTGGTCTGATCGTACATACTACCATTACGATAGGATACGATGCCCCATGGAAAAATGTACACAATGCTTTGCTAGAAGCTGCATTACGCACCGATATGATCCTGAAAACTCCCCAGGCTTTTGTGTTGCAAACCAGCCTCGATGACTTCTTTGTTTCTTACCAGTTAAATGGATATACGAAGGAGGCGAACAATCAGTCCATCTTGTATTCACAGCTACACCAAAACATACAGGATTGTTTCAACGAAGCAGGAATCGAAATTATGTCACCACACTACCGTGCACAGCGCGACGGCAACATGACAACGATACCGGAAAATTACCTCGACAAAGATTATCAGGCACCCGCGTTTACAATTAAAGATGCTAAAAAGAAGGACTCAAGGGAAACCCAATAAATAATTTTGGTTCTGATGTAAGTAAATGCTCCGCTTTTAAAAAGTGCTAACGAACAAGGTTCAATTTCCCGCTTACAAAATGATTGTCTGTAAAAATGATTTTGTAGAAATACATACCAGCAGGCTGGCCCGACAAATCAATTTCGCTTTGCTGTTCATTGATCATTTTACGAGAAATTAGCCCTCCCAGTCTATCATAAATGAACAAGCTTACTGTGGCAGTGCTCATTCGTTTCAACGTAAAGATACCCTGTGAAGGATTCGGAAAAATCTGAACTTCGGCATCTTTGTGAACATCCTCAATACCGCCATAAATATCAACACATCCTGAGTACGAAAGCAAGGTGGCAGAGCTCAGCACTTCAGGCCGGAAACCTGTAGTACCTCCGGGCAGCACAGTAATGACAAGAGAAGAAGTTTGCAGGTTTACTGATGACGTAATACTAGAATTCGCATCGACACAAGCTTGTACATTCCCTAAGGAATCGGTTTTAATAACACCAAGTTGCCAAGCAGCGGATTGTGATTTTATGCCCCAGAGTGGCCCATTCCCAACCACGAGATAGCCTTGGTCTTTGGATTCAGTAGCAGCGACAGCCTGGACAAACATCCGCTTCGTCCATAATAAATTGCCGATGGAATCCACTTTGGTAAGGGAACTGGCAAAATCAAAAGTCTCAAAAACATAGCCATTATCCGATGTTTTATGCAAGGGAACTGCAGGATTTTCCATCCAGGAATAAAAGGGGATATTGTTGTACACTTTAGTCCACATGATGTTGCCGACAGAATCTGTCTGCATCAGGGCTGTACCGCCCTCTACATAAATTAAACAGAGAAATCCATTGGCTGTGGTTTCAAGGCCAATGCCGCCAATAGACTCAAAATTGCTTGTATTGTATTTCTGGGCCCATTCAACATCGCCTGCAGGGGACAATTTCAACAAATAAGCATAAGGTTCATAAGGCGGAAAATTCTCCATATATCCGCACAGAGCATAACCACTATCTGCAGTTTGCCTGACAGCTGCGGCAGTGACCATGTTGTTGGCCCCTTTGTAGATATAGGTCCATTCCATGTTCCCATTGACATCCAATTTAGCAACAAAGAAATTACTATAGCCTGTGGTAATACCCGAAATGATGAAACCAGAATCAAAGGTTTGCTGAACATTTCGCGCAGCAAATGAGGTGTTGGGTTTTGTCAGGGTCTTCGTCCAGAGCGTATCACCATCAGGTTTTATTTTCACAAAATAAGCATCAATCTGTCCATTGGTTGTATCGTAGGCCTGTCCAACAACTACAAAACAAGAATCATTGGTGGCTGTAATGGCATTGAATGCAACATTTTGAAATACATTAATATTCTGACCATAAGTTTTGTTCCAAACCACATTGCCTGCAGAATCCAGTTTTATGATCAGGCCCATGGATAGACCGGCATCACCGACCAGCATATATCCCGCATCGAAAGCAGTTGTCATTCCCTGGATCTGAATATCATTAATATTGGGATTAATGATGACCCTGGAAAAGCTTGTTTGTTGTGCCCACAAGCAGGCAGACAGCGAACTTAAAAGAAACACACCTACAATACGCATGCTGATTTTCATACTATTTTCTTTAAAAAAACTACAGTTACACAAGCCATAACCCCATTTGCCAGTGGCAATTCTCAAGCTATTGTTTCACAAATCTTTTCACATAAAACCCGGACTCAGATTCCAGCTTTACTATATAAATCCCCTTTTTCAATTCAGCATCTCCAAACCGGAGCGGAACACCCGTTTGGATCAATTTCTTCATCACCAATTCCCCACGAATATCAAAGATAGAAAGCATGAATTCATTGCCCTTGTTTGCCGGTATCACCAGGTTCACAATATCATTCGCAGGATTCGGATATAATTGGAAACATTCATCATTATTAACTGTTTCATCTGTAGACAAAACAATGCTGATGTAACAATCGCTTGCAAAAGGATTCATGTAGTATACAGTATCACTTGCTTTGAAGCAGGTGAGTATCATAGAATCCGGAAATTCATTAGAGAAAACAACTGGATGCAGAGGAAACAAAACACCATGAACACTACCGATACCTTCTATCCAGACCTCATACAACATTGTAAATGCATTGGGGCCTGTGGGTTCAGAAAAATGAAAACGTTTGTGGATATTACCGTCAATCAGAATGGTATCAATATTGAGAATATGAATATAATTATCCCCATTTCCAAAATCATATGCCACAGAATCACCTACATGTAAATTGAAGTTATAGATCGTATCAATGACATTGTTCGTATCTGAATATATTGCAAATCCGCTGTCCTCCCGTAATAGTCCAAGGTAAGTCATGTTCTGCAGGAATTCAGGGTCAGCAGTGACATACAAATCACCCCATTGATTTCCATTCATCAGGGTATTACCGTCGATGCCATATACCTTCGTTACAGTTTCAATAAAATAGGGATTTTGTAAATTCCCGTTGGGATAGGTCGTTGCCACATTCCACCTGGCACTGGCATAGTCGAGGCTGGCAGGGCTCTGTGCAAAACTATGTATACTGAGAATCAAGAAAACGAGTGTTAGATTTTTCATCCGGAGCAAAATTTAATTTATAACAGACTTACATCTATGATTCATATTGTCAGTACAAATATAATGAATCTTGGGAAAAAAGTGAAGCTGTTTTTTCTTAGATGCCGTATTACCGCGACGAACACTGTTCCACTTTGCGCATAGCTATTGATCTGCGGTAAACAGGAAGGCTTACCTCCATACGTGACTTTGAATACTTATCACCCAATATTTTCTACCAAGTAATACTTCCCGACCTGACTATACCAGATAAAAACCCTTATGAAGAACAGAAATTAAGGAAAAAGTAAAAAGGAATAAGCACCAAGTAGAAGTGAAGTAAAAGTTGAAGTATTCGACCTGTATGTTCACCAGGGGCCATTGTTCGGAGCACACTTTCACTTCACTTATCCGTTCCCTTGGTGCTTATTACTTTTTACTTCTTCCTTTTGCTGATTTTGTCATGCTCTATTTTTAGATGTGGATATAATTACATATTGGTATAAAAGCCAAGTCCCCGGTAAGAACGCATGGTTGGAAGAATACAATAAGGCAACATAAGCTCATGATCCTTATGTTGCCCACCAATAGAACAGAGCTGTTTTTCAAGAAAATGGCAGAGGTATGAACGATTACGATTACTTCATTTCAGCACCCAAAATCTTTTCGCTGAGTTTTTCGAGTAATTGTTGCTGCAAGGCAAGGCCCTGGCGAAGTTTGTCGATTTCCTGTTGCTGGCTGTTGATCGTTTTTTGTTGCTCTTTGACGGCATTAACCAGTGGCACAACAAATTCAGCATACCGCAAGCTATAAAAATCCTTCTCATTCTGAGGTTTGCATAAACCGCTGAATTCTACGCCAAGTTGATTCAGTGTTTCCTCAACCTCCTGTGCGATGAATCCGGTATATACTTTGCCCAGGTGGCCATTGGCTCCAGCTTTGTCGGTTTTGTAATCCATTTCATAAGTGACCGGACGGAGATTCAGAATAAAGGAAAGTCCAAGATCAGCATCTTTGATGTTCTTTTTCAGGCGTTTGTCAGATAAATTTGACCAACCTACTGCCCCTCCTATTACACTGACGCCTCCATCACCAATTCTGATCATATTGCTAGCAGTAAATTCTGCACCATCACCAATCACAGAGCTATTCATAAAAGCTGGTGCATTCGCGCCTGCATAAGCACCCAGGAAAGTACAATAATTGCCATTGTCATATGTCCCGCCGCTATTCCTTCCAACGGCAGTATTCCGGGAGGAAATTGAGTTCGTATTCAGGGCATAAACACCAACGACAGTGTTGTCGCTACCACTGGAATTTGCCCACATTGCGTTAAAACCAAGGGCTATGTTCTGAGATCCTCCTACATTAGTGTTCATGGCAAAACTCCCGATGGCGATGTTCTGAGTCCCTGTCTGGTTGGCATGCATAGCAAAATACCCCATAGCATTGTTGTGGTATCCGAGGGTGTTGTTAAAAAGTGCTTCATAACCATACGCATTATTTGAAGCCCCATCCGTATTGTTATACATGGCTCTGTACCCCGAAGCCACATTAAAATACCCGGCATTTGTGTTGTAAAGGGCCTGCACACCGATCCCAATGTTCGCATCTGAAGTTGTATTGGTATACAAACTACCAGCACCAATGGCAATGTTCATCGCGCCTGAGTTGTTGTTAAATAATGAGTTGGAACCCATAGAGATGTTGCTGGCGCCGCCCGGACTGCCATGTTGAGATTGAAAACCTATTGCTACATTTCCATTGCCGGTTGTATTGTTAAACAATGACTGAAAACCCATGGCAATGTTGTATACACCCTCAGTGTTATGGTACATGGAGGCAGACCCTAATGCGACATTCCCATAACCAGTATTTAAATGCAGACTACTATAGCCGATGGCCACATTTCCGCCAAATTCATTTGCCGTATATAAAGTTCCATTTCCGATGGCTATATTTTCCACACCAGAAGTATTGCTATAAAGTGCGTTTAGCCCAATCGCGACATTTTCATGCCCGCCAGTGTTTGAAAACAAAGCTTTATTTCCCAAGGCGATGTTGTTGTAGCCACTGTTTGTGAATCCGCTCTGAACGCCGAGAAAGAGGTTATTTCTGGGGCTGTTTATTTCGCCGGCGGGGAGGTTGTTTACCCTGAACTTAAGGGGACGAAAATCTGTGGTACCCAGGAAATCGGTCAGGGAATCAGTTGCGGCATTGCCTTTGAGAGACCATCCATTTTTACTATCCTTTGCCATCAATGCATAAGGAACACTCAGCAGTTGCGTTGTACCCATGTATACAAACGAATAACCAGCTGTTGCACCGTCAGGATCAAGGGAGGTCTCAAGATATTTGTCGCCATTACCCCAATCGATGGTGTTGAACGTGCCTCCTATGACTGTACCAGTACCCACCTGAATGCTAAAAAGTCCAAGAGAGTTCGTAATCACATCATGGCGCTCAGTATACAAGATAACACCAGGAGCACTAAGATTCCTGATATCCAGCTTAATGGCTATACTTGCATTTACCAAAGGACTTCCGGCAGCATCTCGTGCCACTGCCTGATAATTGAACTTCTGAGGGACCTGTGCCAATACCATAATACTGAATTGGCAAAAGATGAATAAGAGTAGAATTCTTGTTTTCATAAAACAGGGTGCTTGATTGGACTTAAGAAAAAAACTAAACAAATTGAGGCAAAATAAGTTGCTAAAGATATATTCAGAAATATAGATTTATGCAAAAGTGTCGAAAAAAAATACCAATTGGCCATTGGGATGGCTTGAATCGCAAAAATCAGTATCTTTGCACCCATTTTTCGACAACCCATGATCAACATAACATTACCGGATAATTCAGTCAGACAATACACTGCAGGTGTTACCGGTCACGAAATTGCGCTGAGCATCAGCGAAGGCCTGGCCCGCAACGTCCTGGCTACCAAAGTGAACGAAGAGGTTTGGGATTCCAACCGCCCGATTGAACAGGATGCTTTTGTAAAACTATTAACCTGGAATGACGAGGAAGGCAAGTCCACCCTATGGCATTCCTCTGCTCACCTGATGGCAGAAGCCATTGAGCAGCTTTATCCTGGCGTAAAATTCGGGATAGGTCCGGACATTGAGGCTGGATTTTATTATGACATCGACTTCGGACAGCATGAAATCGTTGAGGCTGACCTTGCGAAAATCGAGGCTAAAATCCTTGAATTTGCCAGACAGAAACAGCATTACATCAGGAAATCCGTCACCAAAGCAGAAGCCATTGCGTATTTCACTGCCAAAGGCGATGAATACAAACTTGAGCTGATCAACGACCTGGAAGATGGCAGCATTACTTTCTACGAATCCGGTCTCTTCACAGACCTCTGCCGTGGCCCTCACCTTCCTGATACCGGTTTTATCAAAGCAGTTAAGCTTACCAGTATTGCAGGTGCTTACTGGAGAGGCGATGAAAAACGGAAACAACTGACCCGTATTTATGGCATTACCTTTACCAAACAGCAGGAACTCACCGACTATCTCATCCTGTTAGAAGAAGCCAAAAAGCGTGACCACAGGAAGCTTGGCAAGGAAATGGAGTTATTCACTTTCTCACAGCGTGTCGGACAAGGATTACCGATGTGGCTTCCCAAAGGAGCGCAATTACGCGAGAAACTGGAGCAATTCCTGAAAAAAGTGCAGCGCAAAGCAGGTTATGTGCAGGTCATCACACCCCACATCGGCCAGAAAGAGTTGTATGTTACTTCAGGACATTATGAAAAATATGGAAAAGACAGCTTCCAGCCCATCCGTACTCCGGTTGAAGGCGAAGAGTTTTTCCTCAAACCCATGAACTGCCCTCACCATTGTGAGATTTACAAACACAAACCTCATTCCTATAAAGAACTGCCTTTGCGTATTGCAGAATTCGGCACGGTTTACCGTTACGAACAAAGCGGTGAGTTGCATGGTTTGACCAGGGTGCGTGGATTTACACAGGATGATGCGCACATCTTTTGTCGCCCGGACCAGGTAAAAGAAGAATTTTTGGGTGTCATCGACATCGTATTACTCATCTTTAAGGCACTGGATTTTAAAGATTATACGGCTCAGGTTTCCCTGCGTGACCCCAATAACAAAGAAAAGTATATCGGATCAGAAGAAAACTGGGAAAAAGCAGAGCGTGCAATTATAGAAGCTGTTCAGGAAAAAGGCATGCGACATGAAATTGTGACCGGTGAAGCAGCCTTCTATGGTCCCAAACTTGACTTCATGGTAAGGGACGCAATTGGCAGAAAATGGCAATTGGGCACCATTCAGGTCGACTACAACTTACCCGAACGCTTTGAATTAGAATATGTTGGCAGTGACAACGAACGTCATCGTCCGGTTATGATCCACCGTGCGCCATTTGGTTCTATGGAGCGTTTTGTTGCAGTACTGATAGAGCATTGTGCAGGCAATTTCCCCTTGTGGCTGACCCCGAATCAGGCTATCATCTTGCCTATCAGTGAGAAGTATGTGGATTATGCACAAAAAGTTTTGAATTTGCTAAATAATTCCGACCTTCGCGCCACAATTGACGAGCGGAATGAAAAAGCCGGCCGCAAGATCAGGGACGCAGAAATGAGCAAAGTCCCGTATATGCTGGTTGTCGGAGAAAAAGAGGAAGCTGAAGGCAGTGTTTCTGTAAGGAGACATGGCGCAGGCGACCTTGGCACGATAAGTGAAGAAGATTTTATTAAGCAAGTCGACGATGCCATCAGTGCAGAACTGGGGGCATTAGGAGAAAAATAATAATTTAAAAGAAGGAGGAAATATCGCAACTACGCCTTTCAGGAATCCAAGGGACCCGAGGTTCAACCGCAAGGTTAAAGAAGAACCCTACAAGATCAACGAAAAGATTAAAGCACCTGTTGTCAGGGTCGTCGGACCCAATGTAAACCAGGACATCTATCCCCTGCGGGAAGCTTTAGACATCGCTGATAGTCTGGAACTTGACCTTGTTGAGATCCAGCCCAACGCCAGTCCTCCTGTTTGTAAGGTAATTGACTACAAGAAATTCCTTTACGAGCAGAAGAAAAAAGCGAAGGAGATCAAAGCCAAAACAGCCAAAGTGGTTGTGAAGGAGATTCGTTTAGGTCCGAATACTGACGAACACGACTTTAACTTTAAACTGAAACATGCCATCAACTTTTTACAGGATGGTTGTAAAGTAAAAGTAGATGTGTTCTTCAAAGGAAGGTCGATTGTATATAAAGACATGGGTGAGATTTTGCTGTTGAAATTTGCCCAGGAGGCAATCGACTATGGCAAAGTAGAACAACTGCCCAAACTGGAGGGGAAACGTATGATTATGATCCTCTCACCAAAAAAGTAACCTAATATAAACCCAGATAAAATCAATTCAGAATGCCTAAAATGAAGACAAAATCCGGAGCCAAGAAAAGGTTCGACTTTACCGGTACCGGAAAGCTCAAAAGAAAGCATGCTTACAAAAGCCACATTCTGACCAAGAAATCCAAAAAGAGAAAAAGGAATCTTACCAAATTCTCTATTGTGGAGAGCACAGATGCAGGCCGAGTACTAAGGATGTTAGGAGCTTAATTCAATCAGTGTCTAATTACTTTTAGCTTACAAGATTCCGGTGAAACGGAACGCTAAAGTAAAAAACTAAAAAAATGCCAAGATCAGTAAACGCAGTCGCGTCAAGAGCCAAAAGAAAAAAGGTTCTAAAACAAGTCAAAGGCCAATTCGGCCGGAGAAAAAATGTATGGACAGTAGCCAAAAACGCTTATGAAAAAGGCCTCAGTTACGCTTACCGTGACCGTAGGAACAAAAAGAGAACGTTCAGAGGGCTATGGATCACCCGTATCAATGCAGGTGTTCGTCTGTACGACCTGTCCTATTCCAAATTCATGGGAATGCTGGCAGCAAAAGATATCGTCATCAACAGGAAAGTATTGGCTGACTTAGCCATGAACCATCCCGAAGCCTTCAAGGCTATCGTTGATGCTGCTAAGGCTTAGATTCTAATTTTATTTATTTTTTGACATCAGACATCTGGCGTATTGTTATGGTACGCTGGGTGTTTGATGTTGCTATGGGGGGAAGGTCGTGAGGCGTGAGGTCGTGAGCCGTAAGCCGAGGGGTGTGAGGTCGTGAGGCGTGAGATCGTGAACCGTAAGTCGTGGGGCGTGAGATGACTATCGGGAGGCAGAAAGCAAAGCAATGTTGGAATTAAAAGGTGTCGATGACGGCTTTTAGGCTTACCAATTTGCTGAGTAAAGCGTCGAGCTTGTCGAGTTTGAGCATGTTTGCGCCATCTGATTTTGCAGTGGCAGGGTCGGGATGGGTTTCGAGAAAGATACCATCAGCGCCAGCTGCTATTCCTGCCATGGCGATTGTTTCTATCAGCTCCGGATTTCCGCCGGAAACACCGGCTGCCTGGTTGGGTTGCTGCAAGGAATGGGTGATGTCCATCACGACAGGAACCCCGATTTTCTTCATCAGGGGGATGTTGCGATAATCCACAACAATGTCCTGGTATCCAAACATACTACCACGCTCAGTTAACAATACCGGCATTGTACTGCCTGCCTGTCTTACCTTATCGACTGCATAACGCATGGCACTGCCTTCTACAAACTGACCCTTTTTGATGTTGACAACCCTGCCTGTTTTGGCAGCTGCAATCAGCAAGTCCGTTTGTCTGCAAAGAAATGCAGGTATTTGCAATATATCAACATATTCAGCCGCTATCACTGCATCTTCGGCAGTATGAATATCAGTGATAACAGGGACGCCCAGTTTTTCGCCTACTTCACGTATTTTCTTTAGTGCCAGCAAGTCCCCTATCCCGGTAAAAGAATCCAGACGGGTACGGTTGGCTTTTTTAAAGGAAGCCTTGAAGATAAAGGGAATTCCATATTGCCTGGCAAGCCTGGCGACCTCCGTACCAATCTCCAGTGGCATATTTTCATTTTCAACCACACAGGGACCTGCGATCAGGAAAAATTTCCCGGAAACAGGCTTTGTTAAAAAGTCAAGATTTTTCATTCTATTGTATAAAGAATATTACCATACAACCATGGTCTTGTCAATTTCGCGCGACCATTCAAACAATCCTCCCAACAAGCTATAGGTTAACTTATACTTGTGGTCTGCTCTTAACATCAGGTTGATTTGTTCGCTTTTCTTCCCGTATTTACATATTAAAACAACAGGAATATCTTTTGGGATCAGCGGAATGTATTTCTCAAATTCAGTACGTGGATAATTCACAGATTCCTTAATGGCGCATTCTTCGAATTCATCAGCATCGCGTATATCGATGATCAGCAATGGGTCGCCTTTGTCCATCCAATCCTTCAGGTCATGTACTGTGATAACTCTCATGAGGGAATAAATTAATTTTCAATAACAACAAATTCCGTCCGTCTGTTTTGGCTCCGCCCCTCTTCAGTGTCATTGGCTGCGATGGGTTTTGTCTTTCCGAAGCCAAGATACGAAAGTCTGTCTTTGTTTATCCCTTTTGACAGGAGATATTCATACACCACCCTGGCTCTGTTTTCACTGAGGGCCTGGTTGTATGCATCTGCGCCAACATTGTCGGTATGGCCCTGCACAGAGATTTTCAAGCCGGGATTATTCAGCAATAAGGTAATCAGGCGATCCAGCTCCACATCAGACCTGGACAACAATTCCGCTTTTGCGCTTTCAAAGAAAATATTCTTCAGGACCACTGATTCTCCGATCTTGATTTTCTTCATCGGGATATCCTTCAAAAAAGGTTTGTCGATCGAATGCAAACCCCGAAAAGAAAAGGTTTCAGAATAGAAGAGATATTTTGCATGATTGACATGCAAGGCATAGTCATGGTTGGCGGGCAGGGTGATCAGGAATTCTCCGTTGACGGGGTCGGCATGCGAGTGCACGACAGATTTTCCGTTGTCCAAATCCACCAATTCGAACTTTGCCTCCAGGGGTTTGCGACTATCCTGATCGAATACTTTTCCTTTGAGGTAGGATACGTTAATCGGGCGAACAGCCTCATACAACAGAAAAGCATAAATGTCCTTCTTCCCTACTCCACCGGCCTGGTCTGAAGAAAGGTAAGCCAGTTCACCTTTGGCATCTACAACCAGGTTAACTTCATCGGCAAAGGTATTGATAGGATAACCGAGATTCAATGGCACAGACCAATTCCCAGCATCATCCAACCTGCTCATAAACAAATCAAATCCACCCATTCCCTGGTGTCCCATCGAAGTGAAATACAGGGTCCTTCCATCGGGATGGATAAAGGGACATTGTTCTGATTGCCCTGTGTTTATCACCTTGCCCAGGTTTTCCGGATTACCCCAGTTTCCCTGGGTGTTTTTGCTGACTTTCCAGATGTCAGAACTCCCTAGCCCAGCTGGTCTTTTGCTTGTAAAATACAAAGTCCGTCCATCAGAAGAGAGCGAGGGTTGCGAATCCCATTGTGCAGAATTTACAGCGTTTCCCATGTTCTGCGGGATGCTCCAGCTTGGCCCGAGGCGGGTGGCCTGGTAAAGATCGCAGCTACCCAGGCCTTCCGGGCGGTTACAACCTGCAAAAAACAGGCTCATGCCATCGGGGGAAATACAGAGTGCACCTTCATTTTCGTCAGTATTGACAGGAGGACCCAACAGACGTGCGGGCGACCACCTGCCATTCGGCAATTTAACACAACGATAAAAATCTTCGACAATCGGAGACCTCTCATTCAAGGTATCCAGGGGATGTTGCACAGTCAGATAAAGCAACTGATCATCCGCCGTAATCGAATTTACGAAGTCGCTGTAGATAGAATTTACACTGTCGCCCAGGTTTTTCGGATCAAAAGGAACCGGATTTGCCATGGCATGGATCCCGAATTCGCAGGATTCCATGCGTTTGTTAACCAGCTCAATCCGCTCTTGTTGTAGCCTGGCCAAGCCTTTATAATTTTGATAATGGGCCAGCGCATCAGCATATCTCCCGATTTTCAGTTCCAGGTTTGCTAGCAGGAAGTAAGTGTTAAGAAAGAACTGTGGATTGATTTCAATTGACTTCAGATAGGCTTTGATGGCCTCATCATAATGTCCCTCGTCAGTGTGTAAATCGCCCAACAACAACCATGCTTCAACAAAATCCTGATCTGCATCCAGGGCAGCAGTCAACTCCGTTTTTGAAGCGGCGAATTGCTTGGCAGAGTAGAGATAGGCACCTTTTTCGTAATGCTTGATTGCTTTCTTCGATTTGCTTGTCAGCTCCGGCATTTTACCACCTTGCGCGACAGCTTGTACAGACAAGCCTGCAAGACACAGAAGGAGTAAAAAAATGTGGTAGTTTTTCATTCAGTTGTGATCACGGAATGTGCATGTATTTATGACTTTGCAAGGAAATTCGCCAACGTGGGTTAGCAAGGATAAAATCGATGATGCGGGGCATCATGATTTCCCTTTTGCTCCATTCCGGTTGCAAAAACAGACGACAAGACGGCTGCACATTTTGTGCCATTTCTTCGGCCCATTGAAAATCCTTTTCTTCAAATATGATCACTTTCAATTCATCAGCCCTGTCGTAGATACCATCGAGGGGCGGGGCTTTTGTTTTCGGGGACAGGCAGATCCAATCCCATTCTCCGCTGAGGGGTTCCGATCCAGAAGTCTCAAGAAAAGTCTGGAAGCCCTTTTCATGCAGGATGGTGGTGAGCATGGTCATGTTGTACATCAGGGGTTCGCCACCGGTGATGACAATTGCACGGGCAGGATGTTGGAGTGCCAGCGACAGGATATCTTCAACTTTTGTTGCAGGATGCAGGTCCGGATTCCAGGATTCGCGGGTATCGCACCACCAGCATCCCACATCACAGCCGCCAATCCTGATAAAGAAGGCAGCAGTACCCGTATGATATCCTTCTCCCTGCAAAGTATAAAAGCTCTCCATAAGGGGGAGCATTAAGCCTTGTTTGACAAGGATTTGGGTTTGGTTGTTAAGATCTGACATGATGCGTTGTAAGCTTCGGCTTACTGATAAATTTCGTGTTTGTGGGCGCTGAGGGTGTTGAGCAGTAGGGAGACGATTGTCATGGGACCAACACCTCCCGGTACCGGACTAATCCAGGAACACATAGAGGCGACCTGGTCGAAATCGACATCGCCTGCGATTTTGTAGCCTTTGGGGCTGTCGTCGGGGATTCGGTGAATGCCGACATCGATAACGACGGCTCCCCTTTTGATCATGTCGGCCTTGACAAAATGCGGCTGGCCAATGGCGGCGATGAGGATGTCTGCTGTACGGGTAATTTCTTTGAGGTTTTCAGTCTGGCTGTGGCAGATGGTAACAGTGGCGTTTCCCGGGCTTGCTTTCCGGCTGAGCAGCAGGCTCACAGGAGTACCTACGATCTGACTTCTTCCCAGGACCACACAGTGTTTTCCGGAAGTTTCAATACCAAAATGTTCGATCAGTTTCATGATTCCCATGGGTGTTGCCGGCAGATAACAGGGCAATCCCTGCACCATGCGACCCACATTCATAGCATGAAAGCCATCCACATCCTTTGCAGGGCTGATACGACCGATCACTTTGTCGACCCGGATGTGGGCAGGCAAGGGCA
>Ga0247840_10001453_pt1 | contig 46647 bp, 45 predicted proteins | sample LaCruzMarch2015__FD_192404 | JGI IMG/M metagenome (GOLD analysis project Ga0247840, IMG submission 192404) | Freshwater microbial communities from meromictic Lake La Cruz, Castile-La Mancha, Spain - LaCruzMarch2015_17m | ecosystem: Environmental > Aquatic > Freshwater > Lake | place: Spain... | reverse complement strand
GAAGGCATATTTGCCATTTCGGAACCATCATATGAAAAATATACTGATTGCAAACTCTAAAGGTGGCTGTGGCAAGACTACGCTAAGTACTAACATTGCTGGTTATTTTGCATCACTAGGCGGACAGGTCATGCTAAATGACCTAGATCGTCAGCAGTCCTCTTCACAGTGGTTGCAGCGCAGACCCTCAGAAATGCCATTGATACATGGCTACAATTCTCGCAATAAACCTGCTAAAGAGTTTGAATGGGTCATTACCGACTCACCAGCAGGATTTCGAGATGAAAAACTTGCTGATGCGGTCAAGCAAGCTGATTGCATCATTGTGCCGATTCAGCCGTCCGCTTTTGATATGGGTGCCACAAGCGACTTTCTTGATAAACTTGCTGAAGAAAAGGCAATTCGTAAAAATAAAACATTTGTTGCTTTAGTTGGTATGCGGGTGAACAATCGCACCCATGCTGCGGCTGGACTTGCTGATTTTATGGAGCAGACTGGTTTCCCAGTTCTTACTTACCTGCGTAATGCACAGGCTTATGCAACGGCTGCAGAATTAGGGATTAGTCTGTTTGATATGCGCCCATCACTAGTTGCACAAGATTTAGAGCAGTGGGCGCCTTTAATAGAATGGATTAAGGAAACAACCGATGTTTAATGCAGATAATCCCTAATTTCAGGGTGAATTCGGGTAGTTAATCTTTTTCTTTTGGTTCTTTCTTAACTTCTTTGGCTTTTAATTTTTTAGCTTCTTTTTCTTTTATCTCATTCATATTTTTGCGCCAATCTGCAAGCTGCTCATCATCAATTTCAAGTTGAATCGCCAAGGCCTCTATCATAGAAAGTTTTCTATCTTCAAATCTACGGGCAGGTTTTCCGCGCAATCTGCTTAATAGTCTTTCAGTTTCTTCTTCAGTTAGTTTCGCTGCTTTTTCTAAGTACATCTCATTGGCAGGTTTATTTTTCATTACAACTCCTTATATCAAAGTAATTTTATGAAGATGAGAGTATAGATTGTCCGAAATATTTTGGTGTTACATATTTATGACAACTCGTAGAATTCACAAACTAAGTAGCGTGCTATTTAAGGTATTAAACAAAAATACTGTTCAGACTAAATGACTTAAATCAATGTCAATAACAGACAAATCTCTATAAAATAGAAGCGTCGACACTTGATGAAAATTGGCTCATTACCAGCATATCTTCGAAAGCAACGACAAATTAACTACACTGCATGGAATAAATTTTGCTGACAAATACCTTAGCCTCTGAAGACAGTTCGCCAAATCCTTCTTGGACAATTCTGGATACCCAAGAGCAATGGCAACGCTTTAGCCAACCCTTTGGCGATGACCCCTCTCAAAAGCTCGTGCAGTCGAGCCTATTGCTAGATGATTTACGTTGTGCAGCATGCTCAGGTATTGTTGAACGTGGCTTAAGTGGATTGCCTGGCATTATTAGCACTCGCGTGAGTATGTCTAAAAAACGCGCTGTGGTAGTGTGGTCACCTGAATTAACGCGACCTTCAAGTATATTAAGCGCTATTCAGGCACTAGGCTACAGCGCTAGCCCTGCCTCACATAACGAAAATCAGCTTAATTCTACAGCTAAAAATCGTGCAGCCTTTTGGAGATGGCTAGTTGCTGGGTTTTGTATGATGCAAGTAATGATGTATGCCAGCCCAAGCTATTTTACCAAAGCGGGTGACATTGAAAGTAATATCAACCATTTACTCAACTGGGCCGCTTGGCTATTAAGCCTACCTGTCATGCTGTTCTCTAGCAGCACATTTATGAGTAATGCGTGGCGTGATTTAAAATTTAGACGTATCAGCATGGATCTACCTGTAGCATTGGGCATCGCGATTACTTTTATCGTGAGTTCTGCCGCAACATTTGACCCTAGTGGCTGGTGGGGGGATGTCGTTTATTTTGACTCACTCACCATGTTTGTGTTCTTTCTATTGTCTGCGCGTTTAGTTGAAGTAAAACTACACAGTAGAACACTAGGCGCAATGGAAACCTTAGTGAGCCGTATCCCAGAAAATATCGAACGTCAAAATGTAGATGGATCTTTTAGTCGCGTCTTGAATAGCCAACTAAGTGTTGGAGATGTCGTTAGAGTACATATAGGTGAGGCTTTTCCTGCAGATGGCACATTAACATCTGGCCCCACCAAAGTAGACGAGTCACTACTTACAGGTGAATCAACTGCCATTCATAAGAACCTCAACGATAAAGTCATTGCCGGCAGTTACAACTTAGGTAAGACCGTGAATGTTTCACTTGAAACCATAGGCGAGTCAACACAATATGGTCAGATAGTTAATTTAATCAATCAGGCCGCCATCGAAAAACCAAGGTTATCCCAATTGGTTGATAGAGTTGCCAGACCATTTCTATTGTTCGTGATATTAAGTGCGGTTGTTGCAGGTGCTTTACTATGGGATGTCGACCACGGGCGCGCCTTAATGACCGCCGCAGCTGTATTAATAGTGACCTGCCCTTGCGCTTTATCATTGGCAACACCTGCTGCCATGTTAGCCAGCGCCAGTGCATTTGTGAAACGCGGCATTTTAATCAGGCGTTTGCAAGCTATTGAAAGCATTGCTAACATAGATACGGTTATTTTTGATAAAACTGGCACGCTAACTGATAATCACATTGAGGTAAAATCAATTCATGACAAAGATGGCTTAACCGAGTTTAATGTACTTTCTGAAAGCACAAGCTTTGCTGAAAATGCTAGCCTAACTAAAAGTAAAACCCTAGCAGAAAACAAAGCACTTGCAACCGCAGCAGCTATCGCACAACACTCAATGCATCCCGTTTCGCGCGCCTTAGTGAATTCTCACCAGCGTTACCTATCAAAAAGCCTAGCTATCGAATTAACCGACATTCAAGAACATGTTGGCGCTGGCATGAGCGCCACATTAATAAACAATATGATTGGTGTAGGCCAACTAAAACTTGGCTCTGCAAAGTTTTGTGGGCTTGATCTTAATGAAAATACACTCCAAAATGAGCGTTATCAACAAGTTTTTCTAGCCGATGAACATGGCTGGCTAGCCACATTTAACCTGCAAGAAGCGATCAAAGTAAATGCTGCAGAAACAATCAAGCAGTTAAAAGATGCATACCTTGATGTTGAACTTTTGTCAGGGGACCAATTGCACACAGTCGAAAATACTGCAAGAGTGATTGGCATTTCACAATTTCAAGCAGCATGTAACCCAAATGATAAACTCCTGCGCTTGCAAGCACTCAAAGAACAAGGGAAAAAGGTACTGATGGTTGGAGATGGTTTAAATGATGGCCCTATTTTAGCCAGTGCGCACGCATCAATTGCCATGGGTAAAGGTGTACCTCTAACATTGGCTCATGCGGACTATGTATTATTAAGTGGCGATATTAGTCAAATTCCACAACTTATTCGACATGCTAAAAAGACGATGGCCATCATTAAACAAAATATCGCATGGGCAATTGTTTACAATTTCAGTTGCATTCCACTAGCGTTTTTTGGTCTAATTACAGCCTGGCAAGCAGGCTTAGGCATGGCTATTAGCTCCATTGTTGTAGTGGCAAATGCTTTACGCTTAACCCAGTTTTCAAACCCTGACTTAACGTCTGACTTACTACCTAAGGTTAATTAATGGACATCCTATATATACTCATTCCGCTGTCTGTCGTCATGGCACTTGCTGTGTTAGGTGGTCTTTGGTGGGCAGTCTATCGTGGACAATTTGAAGATATTGAAGAAGAGGCTAGAAGAATTTTCGACGAAGATATAATAGAAGAACGTGAGTAAGTTTTTTTGCTTCTAAGTTCAATTTTTTAGTATACATACAGACGTCAGCTAATATTTACTCCTCTAATAATTTCCATGCAAACAGCTTTAATTTATAGTGCCCTACTGATGGGCTTAGCTGGTGGACCGCACTGCGTGGCAATGTGTGGAGCGGCTTGCACTTCATTTACTCAATCCCCAGAAAAGCCGCATGCCATTTACCTATATCACTTAGGAAGATTGTGCGGCTATGCTTTATTAGGGGCAATTGCCACGTTTGCAATTCAAAGTATCGCTTGGGCTTCTACCTATAGCGCAATACTTCATCCATTGTGGACATTCTTTCATGTACTGGTTTTTTTCTGGGGTGCACTGCTAATAATCTACGCGCGCCAACCCATTTGGGTTGATCAGGCAGGGCGAAGAATTTGGCACCAAGTAAAAAAATTAAGCTTAGTTAATGGCGGTCACTTTTACATTGGCATGCTTTGGGCATTGATGCCTTGTGGCTTACTTTATTCAGCGCTCATTATTGCGTCTTTTAATGGTGAGCCATTAGGTGGCGCTCTCAGCATGGCAGCGTTTGCAATAGGTTCTAGTTTATCTTTGTTTTTTGCACCCTGGCTATGGTTAAAACTTAAAACTAACTTAGTGGAGCCTTATGGAATGCGCCTTGCTGGCTTACTTTTAAGTGCGGCAAGCGCTTGGGCCATTTGGATGGAATTAAGCCAAAATTCAAAAGTTTGGTGCATGTAATTGCAATGCGATGAATTAAGCTAAAATTCCCACCTTAATTAGTCTATGACTATATTACCTAAAGAGTATATTCTCCCTTAAGATTTATAAATCCCTGCCGATAATGAATGATAACCATTTATTCCAAGATAAATAGTAGTGGTTATCATTACGTTGTATTTATTATGCATAGAGTTATTTAAATATTACTATTTAATTAGAGATAATTTACGTAAGTGAAAAAGCTAAAACACTTAAAACCACTCCAGCCAGACTCTGATCAGAATGCCGATCTAAAAAGCTTCATTGCTAACGAGCTGACGCTTGCATGGCATTTACTGAGTTCGCTTCAAGGTGTGGCTATCATCACTACAGATGCTAAATGCCACGTTAGCTATGCCAACCCCTACGCGCGCGAAATATTCAATCTAGATTTACAAAAAGTAGCAGCTGGAATCGGTCAACTACCTAAAGCTATTCATAAGCGAATTGCTGCTGAATTAAAAAACCCAAGCACAGATTTTGTTTTGCAATACGCCTCCGGTGATGCACTTCGCACGCTGAAAGTATTTACTTCTAATAACACGGAGCAAGATAATAAAAAATCCGGCTATGTGTTCCACATGCATGACATTACGGACCGAGTAAGTACTGAATTGCAATTAAGAAATACAGAAAAACTATTACGGCATCTAATTGATGCAAGCCCTGATTTTATATGCTTTAAAGATGAAAAGAATCGTTGGATTGAAGCTAACACTAGTGGCCTAGCACTTTTTCAAATTAACTCTGAAGACTTTCGCAATAAAACAGATACTGAGCTCTCCAATTTATTAGACCCCTCGTTCAAAGCTGCTTTTCGACACTCAAAATTATCTGATGATCATGCCTGGCGTACAGGCATAGCTGTGAGAAATGAAGAAGTTATTTCACTTCCCCAAGGTGGTGAAAAAGTATTAGATGTTATTAAAGTTCCTTTGTTTAATGACAATGGAAGTCGACATGGCCTAGTAACACTTGGTCGAGATATTACCGAGCGAAAAGCAGCTGAAAATGATTTAAGCGACCGAAGTGCAATGCTAGACGGCCTCATTTCATGTGATTGGCTTCTACATTCAGCTGACTCTTGGGAGACTGTTGCACCCATGGTGTTACAGCAAATATGTCTTACATTACGTTTTAGCCGTGCTTCGATTTTAAAAAATATTAATTCAACGGAAAACTATATTCCTGCGCATTCCAAGACCCTATTCAAATGGTCAGCACCGGGCTTAATGACTTCTGATGAAAAACTTGAAGCCATAAACTTTAATGATGAGCGATTGAGTCGCTGGAAAGAGGCTCTTCAACTTGGCAACCCTGTTTTTGGTGACATTAGTGACTTACCGACTGCTGAGCGAAAAATACTAAAACAATTTGCGACAAAATCAATTGCAATCGTCCCACTTTTTTCAGATAAAGAATGGTGGGGGAATATCATCATTGAGCGTTGCCATGAGTTAATTAAAACCACTCCACAAGAACTTGGCTCATTAATGGCTGTAGGAAGATCATTGGGTGTGGCCATTCAGCGAGACAACACCGGCAAACGACTACATCAAGCCAAAATCGCTTTTGATAGCGCCAGTGAAGGCATTATGATCACTGATGAAAAAGTTAGAATCGTTGGGATTAATAAGGGTTTTACTGAGATTACCGGCTATTCTGAAAAAGATGTTCTAGGATTTTCGCCAAGAATATTACAATCTGGAAACCAGGATGAAGACTTTTACAAGAATATGTGGGACACTCTAAAACTTGAAAGTCGCTGGCATGGTGAAGTGCGTAATAAGCGCAAAACGGGCGAGAGTTACTATGAATGGCTGACGATTACTGCTGTCAAGAATTCTGAAGGCCAAGTACTTAACTACGTGGGTGTTTTTGCAGATATTTCTGATATCAAGCATTCACAAAATAGGCTACATGACCTTGTTAACCATGACACCTTGTCTGGGCTTCCTAACCATCATCTTTTAAACGAATTACTAGATCATGCCATTAAGCGCGCTGAACGCGAAAACAATCAAATTGCACTGCTATTTATTGATCTAGATCGCTTCAAAGCAATAAACGACAGTCTTGGACACCAGGTTGGTGATAAATTACTCTATGAAGCATCTAGAAGAATCAGCCGAACTGTGCGAGAAAGTGACATAGTCGCCCGACTGAGCGGTGATGAGTTTGTCGTCATGATGGACCAAATAAATAATCCAGAGAATGCTGCAACTGCGGCAAAAATGATTAATAAGGCGTTGGAAATTGAATTTATCATAGATGGTAAAGAGATTTTTATCAGTGCGAGCATTGGTATTTCCATGTTCCCAAAAGATAGCAACGATGTTGATGGGTTAATAAAAGCAGCAGACATTGCTATGTACCAGGTTAAAAATAAAGGTAAAAATGACTACTGTTTTTATTCCGATGAACTGAGTAAAAAAGCTGTAGAACGATTTACTATGGAAACGCAGCTTCGCCGTGCGCTTGAACGAAACCAATTTGAAGTGTATTACCAGCCTCAGGTATCCCTTATTTCTGGGGACATCATTGGTGCTGAAGCTCTCATACGTTGGCACCATCCTGAATTAGGCCTGGTTTCTCCAGCTAAATTTATTCCTGTTGCAGAAGAAACAGGATTGATAGTGCAAATTGGTGAATGGGTGTTGCGTCAAGCAGCATTGCAAGCGAAGCAGTGGATAAATGACACCAGCAAGATGCGGTGGATTTCTGTCAACGCTTCTGGTGTACAGATTATGCGCAGTAACTTTGCAGACACCGTATATGGGATTTTAATTGAAACGGATTGTGACCCGAATTTTCTAGAACTTGAAATTACCGAAAGCACGGTAATGCAAAATACTGAACATGTCATTGGCACCTTAAACCGCATCAAGCAACTTGGCCTTAACTTAGCCATTGATGACTTTGGTACAGGCTACTCATCACTATCAAACCTTAAACGATTACCTCTAGATAAAATCAAAATAGACCAATCATTTGTCCGTGATCTACCCAATGATTTGGATGACGCTGCCATTGCAAATGCTATCTATGCAATGGCTAGTAGTTTAGGATTTAGTGTTATTGCTGAGGGCGTAGAATCATTATGCCAAGCTAAATTTTTAAAAGATATGGGATGCAAAGAAGCTCAAGGCTATCTTTACAGCAAGCCTGTGACAACAATTGAATTCACTCAATTGCTAGAAGCAAGTAAACAAAATTTATCGAAACCGAAGATGCAACAGATAGGTCATTAAAATGCAAACTAATCAACCACATGTGATTGCTGTAGAACAATTACAAATCGGTATGTATATTCACCTTGACTTGGGTTGGATGGATCATCCATTTACAGTTAGTAACTTTAAAATTAAAGATGCAGAGCAAATTGATAAAATCAAAAAAATAGGTCTAAAAAGACTACGTTATGACCCAACTCGTAGCGATTGCCTGCCATTACCGATGCCTGCAATTGTCGCCACAACTAATGTTACATCCGTCATCACCAATTATACTGACTCAGAAGACGATGCAAAATCACAAGCCAATGCCAAAAATGAGCGGCTAAAGCAACTGCATCGTGTAATTGATGAAAATGAAAAAAAATTCGTCATCGCCAGTGATATGACTCGGCAGATTTCACGCAACATTCTTTCCTCACCTCAAGCATCTATAGAACAAGCCGAATTAATTGTAAATGACATGGTGGATACTGCTCTATCAGAAGGTGATATAGCTGTTCATGCACTTAATGGTAATCGTTCAAGCGATGCCAATTATCAGCACCCTCTCAACGTCACGGTTCTTGCACTTATTATGGCCAAGGCTATTGAAATGTCTAAAGAAGATGCGAGACTTCTAGGCATGGCTGCACTATTTCATGATATTGGAAAGGCAGAGATTACTGACAAGATTTTAATGAAGAAAGATCCGCTGACAAAATCAGAGCAAGCACACTTTGAGCAACATAGCGAATTTGGCGCAAGAATAGCCAAAGAAGTTGGCCTGCCAGTGCGTATCAGCAAAATAATCTTGCAACATCACGAATGCATTGATGGTTCAGGTTACCCAAAACATTTGAAGGCTGAACAAATAGACCCGCTTTCCAGCTTGATTGGGCTAGTCAATAGCTATGACAATCTATGCAACCCTAACAACTTCTTACTTGCTAAAACACCCTATGAAACCTTAGCTTATTTATATGCACATCAGCGCTCAAAATACGACGATTCTTTATTAAAACGTTTAATAAAATCACTCGGCATTTACCCACCAGGCAGCATCGTACAGTTATCTACTGGCGTTCATGCAATTGTTATATCCGTGAATCCGAATAAACCTTTACGACCATTCGTGATGCTACATGACCAACAAGCCACACGAAAAGAACCATTGATACTTGATTTACGTGATGAGCCAAGTATTAGTATTAGCTGCTGCTTACGGCCAAACCAACTTCCTCTAGACGTATTAGATTACTTAAACCCACGCAAAAGAATCAGCTATTTTATGGATATAGATATCTCGGATAGTGAAACTTCGCCAAACTAGATTCTGCAGTTAACATTCTAAATTACAGCCCTAATAGAAGAAAACCATCTTTCAAAGTATTCCAAGCCAAATATGGCTGCTTATCTTTAGCTATCAATAGCGGATAGTCAGCCTTATCTGCCGTACTGGCAATTATTTTAGCCTCAGCCCAACTTCTGCCCCCATCGCCTGAAAATAGCATCATAATCGTGTTGTTTTTGGCTTCGGCTTCACGCCAAACCAGCCAAACTTTATCAGCTATACTTAGCAACGCTGGATGGCTCGCCTGTTTTTCCTGACTACCAAATTTTTTAGGAGGAGAGGAAACCCAAGCTTCGCCGTCCATACGTGCGTAAAACAAGCTGGCTTTTTTTCCTGAATCATCATTACCACCATCAAACCATGCCATATGGTAACCCCACCAATCCTTACCTTCACCACCACTAGCCAATGCGGCACCGTGATGTGGACAACCATCTATCTTCCATCGACCAAAAGTAGCGCGTTTGATAGCAGGTTTTTTGTCTGTGCTGAGAGGGATTTCAGCAATCATATGATCGCGCTCACTACCTTCAAACACATGCCGCCACATTGCGACCACCGTACTGTTTAAATTTGTACCATCCGACTTGTTTGTAAGGGCTATGCGACAACATTCACAATTACTATCGGCAAGCTTTTGTTCTAGTGCAAAGCTCATGCCCTTGTCAGTCGAAACTGCATAATAAATTGCTGAGCCATCGTATGACTTGCCTGATGCTTTGGCGGCAATTAAATTACGCTTATCAACCCAAGAAATAGTGATACTGCCATTAGGCGCCACATTAAGAGCATCAAACCGATGGGTAATTTCAGCGCGATCATGATGCACGATATAAGGTTTTTCAAACGTTTTACCATGATCAATCGAGCGTGCAAACCAAATGTAGCCTGAAAATGGTTTTCTGAGAGTCTCTGTCCAAGTCAGATAAACATTACCTTCTGGCCCGATGGCAATTTTTGGTCTAGCTTCGCCATCAGCGCCAATTTTTTGCGGTTCAGGGTTAATGTTTATGGGTTTAGAGAAGCTTTTGCCTAAGTCGCGACTAACGTCCACTAATACCAAATCATCTTTAACGCTGGCACGCCACAGGCCACCTTGTGCATCAAAAGCCACACTGATAGACAACTTAGATTTTAAAGGCCTAGCGTGTTTCTCATGTGCATGAAGTTGTGTGCAAGCCAACAACAGCATCAATCTAATTAAAAACTTCATGTTAAAAATAATAAGCTGATTTTGGCGATTTATGTTTTGTCGTGTTGATGGTTACTGACTAATTGAAGGATCCGTCACAAAGCCAATCTTCACTAAACCAGTTTTGGCCGCCTCAGACATCACAATTGCTACATTTTCATATTGTGTCGACTTATCCGCTTTGATATGCACTTCAGGTTGCGGTTCCTTTTTTGCTTCAATGGCAAATCGCTGTGCTAGCGTTTCTTTTGTCACTAACTCACCATTCCAAAACAAACTACCATCCGTTTTAACACCAAGTTCCACATGGTCTGGTTTAGTAATATTTGGGTTACTTGAAGCTTTGGGTAAATCAACTTTAACGGAATGTGTGAGCAACGGCGCGGTGATAATAAATATCACCAATAACACCAACATCACATCCACTAGCGGCACGACATTTATTTCTGCCTTTACCGAATGCTGTTGCTGTGAGTTAAAACTACCGAAGCTCATGATGCTTCGCCCACAGACTTGAGTTCTGGTTTACTTTTTTCTTCTGTATGGCTCATCGTCAACATCACAAATAAATCATGCGCAAAAGCGTCTAATTTAGCTAGCCACATACGATTTCGTCGATTAAATGCGTTGTAGGCAAACACTGCTGGAATCGCTACAGCCAAGCCTATCGCAGTCATAATTAGCGCCTCGCCTACAGGGCCAGCCACTTTATCTAGCGTACCTTGGCCTGATAGACCAATATGAACCAAAGCATGATAGATTGCCCAAACAGTACCAAACAAACCAATATATGGTGAGGCAGAGCCAGCAGACGCTAGTATGGTCAGCCCATTTTCAGTGCGTGCTGTTTCTTGGTCAATACCGTTACGTAAAGCGCGCGTCATAAACTCAGACATGCCACCTGCAGCAGCGAGCTTTTGAACACCATGGCTACTAGCATTACGTAGCGCAGCTAGTCCCTCATCTACCAAATTAGCGAAAGCGTTATCAGGCTTAACTTTCTTTAAACTAATTTCCAAAGCTTCTAAAGAATGATGTTGCCAAAATTGAGCTAAAAATATCTTAGCGCGACGTGCTTCCAGCCAATTAGCCAATCCTTTGGTAACAATTAAATACCAAGTTGCCACCGATAAGATTAATAAAAATAACAATACAGCTTTACCAACGGTATCCACATTTGCAATAAAATTTGCAGCACCTAATTCTTGTGACATATCAACCTACCTTTATAATCAAAATCACTATATTCAAATCAATTCAAAATAAAATCAAATGGTTGCAAGGCGATAGCACGCACTGCCTTACCATCTCGTGTTGCTGCATTACACCGCCAACTTTTAACAGCTGCTAAACCCGCCTCATCCAAACGCTTATAACCCGAGCTCTCCACCACCCTTGCAGAAGTAACTCGTCCAGTTTCATCTAAATCCACTTTCAGTTTAACCTGCCCTTGCTCTCCTAATCGACGAGAAATTGCAGGGTAATTCGGCGGATTACGGTCTGGACAAGCCAAAGATAATTCTGAAGACATTACAACGGGTCCTGCAGGCTTTGCCGGTTCTTCTATCACAGGGGCTGGTGGCTCTTCAATGATGGGCTGCGGAGGTGGAGGTGGCGCAACGGGCTCAGTCACTGATGTTACAGGCGCTTCAGCCACTAATATTGGCGCAGGTGGCCGTACGATTGGTTTTTCTTTTACCAATTCAACTTTTTTTGGCGGCGGTTTAGGTGGCTCAGGTGGTGGTGGCTCTTCCTTTTTCGGCGGTGGAGGATTAATCAAATTTACAAATAAAGTCACGGCTTCTTGCGGTGGAGGAATCAGCTTATAGCTCAATGCCAAATAAAGAAGTGCGCCATGCATTGCTAGCACTACAAGTAACCCAACTAATTTATCCAAGCGCTTAGCTTCAATCATTTTTAACATCAAAAAGATTGAAACTTCCGTTTTTAAGAATTGATTTAAGCCAACTATTTTTGATACTAACTTTCATTCGTCTCCAGCCAATATAAAGTGATGTAATGCTTAATGCTAAGCCAATTAAACTCCAAAATACCATCCACATATCCCACAAAGGTCGTCTATATAAAACACCTAAATCCCAATTATGAAGCGCATGAAAAACCCAGCGATAAACTCGCCTACTATTATCAATTTTAAGTAAGATCCGTCCTTCAGTTGGATCAACATAAACTTGATGGCTTGCTGAATCATTGAAATTAATACGCAAAACTGGCAAAGGCCTTTCAGTTTCAGATTTGCGGTGATTAGGATAATAGAAATCATCGTAACTAGCAATTAAAGCATAGTCTTTAATTTTTGCTTTAGGTAACAAGCGTTGAGCAGCTTCAAGTAAAGCTTTTTCTTTTGCTTCTTGCACATTACTATCGATGGGTATTGACGTGCCTGAGTCGGCATAGGCTCGCATAAAGGATTCCATGCCAACAGAACGCATCATCAGCTCAACTGTTCGTAGATTTTCTGGCAATAACTTTTCTGGGCGCAAAGTAAGCATTTCTGATGGAAGGGATCCTCCTTGAAATTGCAATAACTGTTGTTGGCTAAATTTGGCTTTAGTGAAAACTTCCCATGGATTGTTGACCAAAAAACCACTAACAATCCAAGTTAAAGTAATAATACCGCCAGTTAAACCTAGCCAGAAGTGCCATATATACCACGACTCACGATAGGGTTGCGTTTGCCCATTATTGTAGGTTCTTGCCCCAAACCAACTTGGTCGCCATCTTAGCCAACCTACTGTTAAGCCTACAAGTACGGCAAAGCAAGCGGCAAATGAAGTCCAAGTTAGAATAGGCTTACGGTAATCACTGAGTCCAAATGAATCAAGAAAACGAAAGTAATGCAACCATTCTCCAGAATATGCCAATATACGTTGCAATTGTGTTGTAACTACAACTACTTCACCTGTTTTGGACGAAATATCCAATTCAGTTCCAGCACTATCGCCTATAGCAACTTTTATAAAAGGGCGATAGGGATCAAACATCATCATGCGCGTGCCTAAGTCTTTCTCTACAATTTTAATCACTTGAGGTGAAGTTTTTGAGCTCCCCCATGCCTTGGATATTTGGATTGCCGAATCATTTGAAATGCTTTGTACATCACCATTTAAAGCGGAAAGCGTATAATGACGCCCACTGTCATCTTCTATCTGCCAAACTGGAACTCTATTTAAAACAGTTAAACGCGCTTCAATAATTTTACTGTTTAGATGATTAAGCTTGTGACTTGGGAAATTCTGCTTATCATGATCATTAGATGTCATAGTATTACTAAACTTCACGTTATTGCGCTGCGACTCACTTAAACGCCACACTTCGCCAACGCTTAGCATGGCACTTACATCATGTAACGAAATTGGCTGAGCATGAACTAAACGGTCTTGCTGCGTTACTGCAGTGCTTCCTGAGTAAACCATTACCAACCCAGAAAAAAACCATAGAAGCATGAATACTCCTAGGCAGATTCCCAGCCATCGATGCGCAATAAAAAGAGCACGCTTCATCTAGTAATCAAACTTCAGTTCAGTTAAGAAAGTACGCTGTGGTGCAGAATTAAAGGCAAAATACTTATAGTTATTGAGGTTTTCTATCCCTGCTGATAAACGCCAATTCTTGTTGAAACGGTAATTAGCTCGAACGTCAATCATAAATAGTTTGCTAGTGCTGCCATAACCACCTCTATTCACATCATTGTTCTCGAGCGTGTTGTATTGGTCGCCAACATAACGCAAGCCCATTCCATATGATAATTTATCATTTTGTCTATAAGTCGCTGAAAACGTTGCGCGAACATTTGGAATTCGCGGTTGTTCATTACCGATTATTGCTGGGTTATTCTTATTTTCAAGGATTTTAGAGCGCGCCAAGGTCAAACTTCCAACAAGGTCAAGGCCATTAATTGCTACATCATTGCCTTGATAAGCCAACTCGATGCCCTGTGTACGAATTTTCTCAATGTTCTGTATGTTAGTAACAAGCGTGAACACATTGGTTTGAGAAATAAGTGCATCCTTCATGTTTTCATGAAAGTAAGAAGCTCGCAATAAGCCATTTCCTAGGTCACGCTCAACTGTCAAATCAGTTGATACCGCATTTTCTGGTTTTAGGTTAGGGTCATTATTGACAATAGTGCCTGCAGTAATGCTACCTTGGAAAAGTTCAGACACCGTTGGCATACGATAGGCTTGTCCTATTGAGCCACGTAGCAACCAGACGGGAGTAGCTTGATATGAGAGTGAAAACTTAGGTGAAAAAAAGTTATCTTCCCTCGAAGCAAAAGACAGCTTAGATGTTGCATTGGCAACAGAGCCATCAAATGCTTCCCAATTCTCCCAGCGTCCACCGATAGTGGCTTTCCAATCTGGCGAAAATCGCCATGCATCTTGCGCGTAAATTGCTTGTGTTTGAGTTTTTCCTGCAAATGCAGAACGCCGTGTTGTTGCTGAGCCTGTTTTCCAGTTTGCAGTGTTAGATAAAAGTGTTTCTAGAACATATTCATCTAAATGATAACCAAGGCTAATTTGATGCTCTCCATCTTTACCTTGGGGATAATAATTAGTCCGTAAATCAAAAGTTTCCCAACCAGTCCCTTCAGAATCAGCGATTTGCCCAGCTCCACCTGCATCAGCTGCAGGAAGTGCAATTAATGGTTGGCGATAAATGTCTTTATTAAAATCATATTTTGTTGCTACAACTTCCCAATCCCAGTTACCTGCATCTTTATCATGTAATGACAGACTGTGCATGAAGTGTTCTCTATCACGCTCGCCAATAATAAAATTTGTATTAGCCAGTGTATATCTAAACCCATTTATGTTTACATTTCCGCTGAAAACAGGATTCCCAGCATTATCACGCAAATAACTCTTGGCTTTTTCATTTTGGTCTTCTTGCCAATAACCTAAAGTATAAGCTGCCTGAATGGAAGGGGTAAAATCATAGGCCAATTTGACTTTCGCCTGATCTTGGATTGTCCTAGTAATGTTATTCTCACCAAGTATAACGCGAGGTTTGCCATCAACACCAAGATCGAAAATAGCTCCACTGACTATTTTGTTAGCAGGGACGGCTAAAGTTGTTGATTCCGGTTTTTGCAAATAAGCTTGGGGCATTGCTGCACTATTAAGTTTATTAGCACTTAACCTCCATGAAAAATCCCCTTGACGCCCACCCAAAGACGCACTTAACTGTGTTCCTGAAAAGTTCTCGTCCGTTTTATACAGTTCATAATTTTGGGTGAAAGCTTGTACACTTGCATGTGCTTCAAATTTCTCAGGCATACGGGTTGTTATTTGTATCACAGAACCTATAGAATTGCCTGGATATAATGCGGAATAAGGCCCGTAAATTAGATCAATTCTCTCAATCTCTTCTGGGCTGACCAGCCCAAAACGAGGCGCAAAACTAGCACCATTTCCCAGAAAGTTTGATAGTAAAACATGATCCGCATATACCAGTGTGCGCGAGGTAACCAAGGTACCACTAGTCCGTGTTGAAACAGGACTATTAGTGTCACCGATATAACGCTTGCGCACTTGTACGCTTGGCAGGTACTTAATTGCATCTTCAGTATTAATTACATTAATACCATCTTGAATCTGTTTTGAGGTCACACCTTCTGAAGTGGCTGGCAAGTTCACAGGTACCGCAGGTTTAGCTACCGCCGTGGCGCGTATCTGCATTGATTCCATCTGCGTTGCAGGTGCCTCACTTAAATCGGTCTGCTTAGAAACAACATCATCTGCCATTGCCAAGCCGCTATAACCAAGTAATAGCGCACTTATTGTTATATTTTTTAGCATCACTTTCTCCCATGATTTATTTTTACCGCCGAATTGTATTAGATAAAATCATGGAGCGGAATGTGGCATATTGTCGCGTGACAATATGCCACAGATGAATATTCGAAAGGCTTAAGGTATTATTTTCATTAACGTTTTATAATGTAGTTCTTTACTTATCTATTAATTTGACTGATTTAAACTCCAAATGCATACACTGCAACAACCAATATCAAATGCAACTCGACTAAATATGCAACGCTTAATCATGCTACGTGGCGTGGTGATGGCTTGCCTAAGTTTAGTTATTTTTGGTTTGTATCAAGCATCTATTCCCATGCCATTTATGCCACTAGTGTTGGCAATCACTGGTCTAGCATTGCTAAGTTTGGTTGCATGGCGGCGGTTAAGAATAACGGTCCAAACTACACAACGTGAATTATTGATGCAGTTGTTTGGCGACATTCTTGCACTATCGATACTTTTCTATTTTAGCGGCGGTTACAGCAACCCATTTATTTGGATGTTTTTATTGCCAATTACGGTAGCAGCAGTAGCCTTGCGTGCTGCATTTGCTTGGCTGATTGCCACCTTAAGTATAGTTTGCTATACCTTGCTGATGTTTTATCACGTTCCCCTTTCACATTTACATATGCATACAAATGGCGATGCAAAGCTAGATATACATCTTGTTGGTATGTGGATAGGCTTTGTCATTAGTTCAATTATTGTGGCCATTTTTATTGCGCGTATTGGGCAAAACTTGCGTGATTATGATAAGAAAATAGCTGAAGTACGTGAAAAAGTATTGGAAAGTGAACGCATGCTAGCATTAGGTACGCTCGCCACCAGTGCTGCGCACGAACTAGGAACACCTCTTGCCACAATGGCAGTGGTGAGCAATGAACTGACGCAGGAGTATGCAAATCAACCTGAACTTTTACAGCAACTTGTTATTTTGCAAAAACAAGTGTCGCGCTGCAAAGAAATATTATCCAGTATCACACGTAGTGCCGGGCAGGCACGCGCTGATGCTGGGCAAGGTTTAGCATTGCGAGAATTTCTACAAGACACAATTCAACGCTGGCGAGATACGCGCCCAGCAACTGAACTTGTAGTGAATATACCGAACAATGTGTTTGACCCGATGATTGTAATGGATAGAACATTGGTGCAAGCCATACAAAATATGCTGGATAACGCTGCCGATGAGTCACCAGAACGTGTTTTGTTTAATGCCGATTGGGATGAGAAAGTATTAAAAATACAGATAAGAGATTTTGGTAAAGGACTAACTGCTGAAACAAAAAAAATGTTAGGCACGCCGTTTTTTACTTCTAAAAATGATGAAGGTATGGGCTTGGGCGTCTATTTAACACAGACATCATTGGCTCGCTATGATGGTGAACTAAGCTTGAACAACCATACTGAAGGTGGCGTACTAGCAAATGTAAAGCTACCATTAAGTAAATTACGCACTCAATAATTAAAGGTCGCACCATGAATACTCACTTAGCAGACGAAAAGCCTACGCTACTTTTAGTGGATGACGATACGGATTTTTTAAGCGTGCTTGCCCTAGCAATGACTAAGCGTGGATTTTCAGTCCGCACGGCAAATAGTGCTGAAAACGCATTCGAGCTAGCCCAACAGGATGCACCTGAATTTGCGGTGGTGGACTTGAAAATGTCAGGCAATTCAGGCCTAGTATTAGTCCGCCAACTCTCCAGCTTACAGGCGGGCACTCGTATTGTGGTGCTAACTGGCTATGCAAGCATTACTACCGCGATAGAAGCCATTAAACTTGGTGCTACGCATTACCTTGCTAAACCCGTTGATGCAGACGAGATTGTGAATGCGTTTACCAAACAGTCAGGCGATACAGACGTTGAGTTATCAACCAACCCTCTTTCAATTGATCAGCTTGAATGGGAGCATATTCAACGCATTTTAGCCGAACATGATGGTAATATTTCGGCCACCGCTCGTAGTTTGAATATGCATAGACGAACCTTACAAAGAAAATTAAGCAAAAATCCCAGTAAAATACAAATTAGTTAATTAAAACTCAAGGAAATAATATGGCAGCTGGTAGTTTACTCGCACTTTTAGATGACATTGCAACCATCTTAGACGATGTTTCAGTTATGACACAGATGGCTGCAAAAAAAACGGCTGGCGTGTTAGGTGACGATTTAGCCCTTAATGCACAGCAAGTGAACGGCGTTGCAGCCGAGCGTGAATTACCTGTAGTGTGGGCTGTCGCCAAAGGCTCACTCATCAATAAAGTGATCTTAGTGCCTGCTGCTTTAGCCATTAGTTATTTTGCATCGTGGGCAATTACGCCTTTACTCATGGTTGGTGGTGCATATTTATGCTTTGAAGGCTTTGAAAAATTAGCCCACAAATTTTTGCACGGAGCAAAAGCAGAAGATGCGCACAATGTCGCCTTAGAACAGGCTATTGCCAACCCACAAGTCGATCTTGTCTTGCTTGAAAAAGAAAAAATTAAAGGTGCGATTCGTACAGACTTTGTTTTATCTGCAGAAATCATCGTCATCGCCTTAGGCACAGTAGCTACAGAGATTTTTTCAAAACAAGTACTCGTGGTATCTGCAATTGCCATCATCATGACAATTGGGGTTTATGGTCTAGTTGCGGGTATTGTAAAACTAGATGACCTTGGTCTGCATTTAATGCTTAAAAAAGGTAAAAGCTTCTATAAACAGCTTTTACGTAAAATCGGTGAAAATCTATTAGCTGCCGCGCCTTATTTAATGCGCCTTCTAACAATTTTAGGTACGGCAGCAATGTTTGTCGTCGGTGGAAGTATTATTGGGCATGGCATTCCAGCTATCCATCATTTTGCTGAACATAACGCTGAGTACTTACGTGCTTTACCACTATTTGGCAGTATATTAGCCGTAGCTTTGCCTATCTTAATTGATGCACTGATCGGCGTGATTGTCGGTGCAATTTGTGTTGCACTTTTTGAAATGGCGAATAAAGTCTTGCCTAAGAAACACTAGCAAAAGCTGACTTATTCTGACTTGTAAGGATTTAATTCCTGCACTTTTAACTCTAGCATTCTAATGCGCTCAAGAAAAACCAATGTTAAAGAAAATGCATTGGGCTCTAACTCAAAATCCTGTTTCAGCCTTGACAGCCTGCGAATAGATACAACGCATTGACCACCAAAACTCAGATTCTTCTCGTCAGGATTAATTGGAATCAGCGCACCACTATCAACTAATAGTTGCAGTTCTTCTAGTGCAAACCCCGACAACTCGGCAAGCTCATCTAGTGACACTTCATGATGATGATCTAGCCAAACTAATTCTGTGAAATCAAAATTCATGGCATCTCTCCTAATCAAAATGTGCACGTGGATTAAATGTTGAAACTTCTGATAACACTTTAAACAACTCGCGCTCTTTATCACTCAGTTTAGCTGGCACGACAATTTGAGCGACAGCATATAGATCGCCGTGCTCACGATTATGCCTAGGCAAACCACGCTTACTTATGCGTAACTTTTGTCCGCTTGTGATTCCTTCAGGTACTTTAAGATTCACTGCACCTTCTAGCGTTGGCACCTTAACCGTTGCGCCCAAAGCGGCTTCTGACACACTGACAGGTAAATCAATAAAAAGATCATGATCAACAACGCGAAATAACCGATGTGGAGTAAATCTGACATTCAAATACAGATTGCCATCAGGCCCCCATTTGCACCCTTGCCACCTTTGCCACGCAACAACATTTTTTGACCATCACTTACCCCTTTGGGTATCCGCGCCTTAAAGGTATGTGGTACACGCTTCAACTGGCCCTGTGTGTCATATTCAGGTACGGTGAAATTCAAATCCACCGTAGTGCCATTAAAAGCATCTTCGAGTGATATTTGCGTAGCCAATTCATAATCTTGGCCAGGTATTGGCATACTGCGACCTTGATGCTGCCCACCTTGCCTACCTTTAGAAAAACTTGCAAACAGATCAGATAAATCAATGTCATCAAAAGAATAATCTTGTGCGCCCGGTTGTCCTGCCCAATTAGGAGGGGGTCTAAATTCCTCACCCGCTGGATGGCGCCCTAACTCATCATAAGCAGCACGTTTTTCTGAATCTTTTAAAGTGGCGTAAGCTTCACCTATCTCTTTAAATTTTTCTTCTCCAGCAGGATCTTTAGAAACATCAGGGTGATATTGATGCGCAAGCTTACGATAGGCTTTTTTGATTTCATCCTGAGTTGCAGTTCGTGCAAGCCCTAAAATCTCGTAATAGTCCTTAAATTTCATGATGTGCTAATTAGCTCTGTGTTGCCGATGGAAGCGCGTACCGTGACATTTACCACAAGGTGGAATATGCCCAGGCTGATGAAAATGTAAGACTGCCTTACATTGATCACAAATTAAAGTACCCAAGCCGATAATTTCACCTGTGTGATATTCCGAATATTCGGCTATATATTTTAGCTTCTGCAACTCTAACGTAGCTTTATCAGTTGCTTCTGTAAAATTCTTCCATAATTCATTTTTAATCAGTATTAAATCGAAGCCCAACCAGTCTTTGAGCTCTTTACCAGTTTCATTCATATGGTGTGCTGCATCTAACAAATCACGCATAATAGAATTTTTTAAATTCACAATCTCATCAGCTTTTAACTGGCTGGCAAGTTTAATGTCATCTGAAATAATTTCAATCAAGTGTTGGAAGTCACTATCTGCATGAGTGGTTCTCTGTAGAGCGTCTTCCAAGGTTGATTCGTAAGCCTGACTTACAGATTCATTTATCATATCTGTGGTGTGCTTTTTATTCATTAAAACGGCCTTCCATTTGAATTGAAAATGCGCTATTCATGACTGCTTAAGGTAAAAAGTCTAAAAACTAGCTAGATACTTAGTAAGTTAATCATACTACAACCCCAAACTTAATCCAGCTTTTCTATACCCATTGCTTTAAGTACATACTTATGAAGACTCCCACTGCTAAACACCAAATACAGATGTTGTAGCGGAGGTTTCTAAGGTCAACGACCAGAGCGCAGGAGTGTTGCCACCCATACGGCTTACCACGGTCTCACTTAGCGTAGATTGCATTGCCGCAACCAGTTCGGAGCTCACTTAGTCTGCTTGCAACTTGTGCTAAAGGAATATGTATCGCACCAGCAATATGCTGCTCTTTCCACTAGCTGTCTTCACGAACATCGACAATAATGGTATTTTTATCAGAGAGCATTGTGACAGCCTCTTTTGGCGAAACTTAAGGTATGCAACCTACCAAAAACAGCACAGATGAGGTAGCCACTATCATATCCATTTAGGAAAATATAGATTCATACTTTAGTTTTATCATGATTCGAGGACCTCTTAGCAGCCTGCACGCACTCCTAGTTTACGCATGATATTTTCCATTAGACACCAGTTGGTTATTCCGCTTTGAAAGAGATTTATACCTATAAAGGCTGTGAAATATAGCCAATATTTGCTAACAAATAACGGACTTTCTGACACCCCCAGCGTAAGTGATAACATAATCAAAAGTCCAGCAATAATACGAACCAATTTCCATGAAGTCATGTGTAAATCTCCTAATAAAATTTATCTAGTTAAACTTATGTCGATATGCCACGAAATACAGCAGCGGAATCACGATTAAAGTAAGCACAGTTGAAACAAAAATACCGAATATTAATGAAATGGCTAAGCCATTAAATATTGGGTCATCCAAAATAAAGAATGCCCCTAGCATCGCAGATAAAGCAGTGAGTACAATTGGCTGCGCGCGAGTAATAGCAGAATTAACTACTGCTTCTTTAAACGGCTTGCCAGAGGTTACTTCTAAGTTGATAAAATCAACTAAAAGAATCGAGTTTCTGACAATAATGCCTGCCAGCGCAATCATGCCTATCATCGAGGTAGCCGTGTATTGCGCGCCAAGCAATGCATGACCTGGCATTACCCCAATAATGGTTAGAGGGATAGGCGCCATAATAATCAAGGGCGTCAAATATGAACCGAATTGCGCAACAACTAAAAGATAAATCAATATCAAACCAATAGCATAGGCGGCGCCCATATCGCGGAATGTTTCATAAGTAACCTGCCATTCGCCATCCCACTTTAAGGCATAAGAACGTTGATTATCTTCCGGTTGTGAAATAAATGTTTCACCCAACTTACCGCCCGGCACTTGAATCTTGCTCACAGCGTTACGCATACTAAACATGCCATATAAAGGGCTATCTAACTTGCCTGCCATATCGCCAAACACGTAATTTACCGGCAACAAATCTTTGTGGTAAATAGGTTGTTCTCGCAAGGTATCTTCAATCGTTACCAGTTCTCGTATCGGCACTAATTTGCCTGTTGCAGTACTGACTGATAACTTCAGCAAACCTTCAATATCCCCTTGCGCTTCAACTGGTAAACGTAAACGTGTTCCAGCAGGATATTTACTTGCATCGTGCATATAAGTTACATCCTCACCGGCTAAACCTGTACGCAAGGTACTTACTATTGCCGCTTGCGACACACCTAACAAGGCAGCTTTTTTCTTATCAACCACTAATGCTATTTTTTTTGTATCTGCAATTCCGCTATCACCAGTATCGACAATGCCTTCAGTGCTATCAAATACGTGATGGACCTGCCTAGCTATATTCAATCTCTCGGCGTCATCTGGGCCATATATCTCAGCGATGATAGGTGAAATGACTGGTGGGCCTGGTGGCACTTCTACCACTTTTACTTTTACGATATAGCTACCTTCACTCATTTTGTCTGCAATTTTTTGCAACTCAGGGCGCACACGACTGGCAATCATGTGGCTTTTGTCACTACGAAGATGTTTATCAACTAAATTCACTTGGATGTCACCGACTTCGCCACCTGCTCGAAGATAATACTGGCGCACTAAACCATTAAAATTAATCGGTGCAGCAAGTCCTACATAAGCTTGGTAATCGGTAACTTCTGGCACTTTGGCCAAATACGATGTCATAGCATGCAAAACGCTGGCTGTTCTTTCTGGCGGCGTTCCTGCTGGCATATCGACTACTACCTGAAACTCAGATTTGTTATCAAACGGCAGCATTTTCATTACTACTAATTTTCCAATTGGCAATATGAGTGAAATAAAAATTAAACCAATGACAAATAAACTTAATTTACGTCTATTTTTTTTGCCATTATTGTCATCCAAAAACGGTGTAAATAGTCTTGTAAACGCTGGGGCAATGAATTTTCTTACTGCATCTTCATGATGAGAATGGCGCAACCAAAGACGTGACAGCCAAGGTGTAACGACAAATGCCACTGCTAATGAAATCAACATACCCATACTTGCGTTGATGGGGATTGGGCTCATATACGGGCCCATCAATCCACTCACAAATGCCATGGGCAATAATGCGGCGATAACAGCCAAAGTAGCTAGAATTGTAGGCCCACCTACTTCATCTACTGCAGTCGGAATAATATCCGTTAAACTTGCCGCAGGATTTAGCTTCATGTGTCGATGAATATTCTCAACCACTACGATGGCATCATCCACCAGAATACCGATTGAGAAAATCAAAGCGAATAATGACACCCGATTTAGTGTAAAACCCCAGGCCCATGAGGCAAATAATGTTGCCATTAAGGTCAAGATAACTGCTGCTCCAACGATTGCTGCTTCACGACGACCAAGTGCAAAAAACACTAAAAGTATCACTGCAGAGGTCGCAAATATCAACTTCTGTATTAGCTTTTTGGCCTTATCGTTTGCCGTTTCGCCATAATTTCTGGTGATTTTTACTTCAACATCAGAAGGAATCAGCACATTTTTTAAGCTATCAATTTTTTCAATCACTTCATTAGCCACAGCTACGGCATTTTGGCCAGGTTTTTTAGTCACACTTATCGTAACTGCTGGATATTCTTTTGTATTTTTACCTGCCTCACCATACCAAACATAACGCTCTGCTGGTGGCGGTCCTTCATTAACTTCGGCAACTTCTCCCAAATAAATTGGGCGGCCATCATGCAAGCCAACCACTAATTCAGAAATATCTTTAGCGTCAGTAAAATACTTTCCTACTTCAACTGCGATAGACTGATTGTCATTCGTCACTTCACCCAACGGTGCGCCTAGATTAGCTGATTGCAACGCTCGTCGCATATCTGTGATAGTAATATTTGCGGCAGCCATGCGCACTGGGTCAACATCAATATTCACCGCGCGACCCGGCCCACCAAGCGTTACAACTTCACGCGTACCTTTTACATGCTTAATTTCTGCTTCAAGCGTATGCGCCACACGCTCAAGCTCAAAAGCGCCATCTTGATTATTTTTGCTATATAAAGTGACGGTTAAAATTGGCACGTCATCAATGCCCTTAGGCTTAACGATAGGATCGCCCACGCCTAGATTTTTCGGAAGCCAATCCTGATTAGATTGAATAGTATTGTATAAGCGCACCAAGGCTTCTGTGCGAGGCACACCTACTTGAAACTGAACGGTAATCACCGACATACCTGGGCGAGAAACTGAAGTGACATGTTCTATATCGGCAATTTGTGATAGCACCTGCTCTGCAGGAACTGAAACCATTTGCTCTACATTTTTGGCTGAAGCGCCAGGGAATGGAATGAGCACATTCGCCATCGTTACATTGATCTGCGGCTCTTCTTCACGTGGTGTGACTATTACTGCAAATAATCCTAGCAGTAATGCTACCAGCGCAATCAATGGAGTTATTTGGGCTGATTGGAAATATCTTGCGATACGGCCAGATGCTCCTAATTTAGAGCTTTCGATTTTATCTTGGCTAGTTGTCACAAATCTTCCTACTTAACATTTGCAGCTGCGATTGGATCTAACGCAACCAACTCACCAACACGTAAACCAGCAAATATCTCGACATTCTCTCCTTGCTTACGGCCCAGTCGGACTTGTCTTAACTGAGGATGGCCTTGCTTATCAACGACATAAACCGCAACCAGTTCACTACGTCTTATAATTGTTTTCAAAGGCACCAATAGTTGTGATTTCCCTTTTACAGCAGAGATAGGCAACATGGCGCGTGCGAACATGCCAGGTCTAAGGCTAGACTGATTTTGAGGCAAGGTTAAGCGCACCATCATCATATTGCTAATAGCATCTGCCGTAGGCAACACGGTCATCTGAATGCTCGTTAAATTTCGTTCATTTAGAGTGGCTGCAGGAATCATCACTTTTATATTAGAGCTTGCTTTCAAATTAGCCTGTTGGCTTTGTGGCACATTCACAGCCACACGAAATATGCTTGGATCATATAGCGATAATATTGGCTGACCTGGCATCGCCATGCCACCCACCTCAGTCATCACTTCTGCCACCACGCCAGCATAAGGCGCATAAATGGTATGCAGCCCTGTTGTAACATTCGACAAGCCTGCTTGTGCAAGTTGTGCTTTTGTTTGCGCTTCAGCAGTTTTAAAATCTGACTCAGCGCGCTCTAGCGCCGCTTGGCTGATATATTGCTTTTCATACAATCTGTGTTTGCGCTCATATTCATTACGGGCAGCGCTTAATTGCGCCTGTGCAGCCGCTACTTGCGCTTGATTAGTGGCCGCCTGTTGATTTGCCATTCGCGTATCGATGCGCGCTAACAACTGACCTGCTTTAATATAATCGCCAGCTTTTACTGGTAAGGCTGTAATACTTCCTGTTACCTGTGGCGCAATTACACTGCCTTTTACAGCCTCCACAACACCCTCAGCGATAAAGGTAAGATCTTTATTCGACTGTTTAACAGCCACAGTTGCTAAACCTGACGCATCTGCACTTGGAAAAAAGCCTACACTAAATAAGCTTAAAATCGAAACCAATAGCCATTGATATTGTTTAAACAAACCAAATTTTCCTTAGAATAATGCACACTTTAAGCCGTTTTACTCGCCACATTTGATTACTATATTACTATATAGTTATATAGTCAACTTATTAATATGGTGTATAATTTATTCAATACAGAACTAAAGTAGGTTTTAAGGTATGAGCAAACTTGATGATAAAGCATTACAACATGTCGCTAAGTACTTCAAAGCGCTAGCTGAGCCTATGCGCCTCAAAGTACTTAATGCGCTTCAAGATGGTGAAAAAAATGTAAGCCAATTGACAGAAATGTCTGGCGGCACTCAAGCCAATGTTTCCAAGCATCTTTCGCTGCTTGACCAATATGGATTAGTTAAACGTGAATCTCGCGGTACGTCTGTTTTTTATAGCATTGCCGACCCAAGTATATATGAGCTTTGCGAGTTAGTGTGTGGGAAAATAGGCGCACGCATGTCGGAAGATGCAGACATCAGCAAGCTATTTATTAGCAATCAGCCTACTAACTAAATACCGATGTTCAAAGTCACTTCTACATCATTACCAATCATGATTTTCTGCTTTTTACGCACATCAGCTTTTATAGGTAAGATATAAGCGTCTAAGCTGCTAGCTGGGAAAATCGAGGTTTGCCACTCTGTGCCGCCGATATTGGCAGAGACTCGCACCGATCCCCAACCGCGTCTTTTACCGAAATGATTATCGGCAAAAAACTTAATTTCTTCAGATTTATCTTGTGGCAACGTAATAAAATGCCAAGCACCCTTACCCTGCCATAACCAACATTTACTTATAAAAGTGAAGTTAATATCAATCATGATATTGCCTATTCATTTTTATACTTAATGCTTATGTTTGTGGCTTTTTAAAACTATCTACCAATAATAAACCTACACCCAAACAAATTGCGCTATCAGCCACATTAAATGCAGGCCAATACATTTTCTGATAATGGAAATTCAGAAAATCCACCACATAACCTAATGTCACGCGGTCATACAAATTACCGATTGCACCACCCAACACTAAGGCTAAACCAACACAAAAAAGCTTCTCAGTACGATGCTTATGCAACAAATAGCTAATGACAATAATCGCAATCAACGAAACGCCACTAAAGAACCATTTTTGTAGTCCGCCCGCTTCTGCTAAAAAGCCAAAAGCGGCGCCTTCATTGTGATAGCGCACTAAATCAAAAAAGCTGGTGAGTGTGAGCATTTCTCCATAAATAAACGCACCTTGTATTAAATGTTTGGTGTAAATATCTAGCGCCACTACGACTGCGCTAATAGCTAGCCAATTACGCATATTTACGCACCTCGCCACAGCCAAACAAGTTACTGACACAGCGCCCGCAAATGTGTGGGTGTTCAGTATCAGAACCAACGTCGGCACGGTAATGCCAGCAACGGTCACATTTTCTATAACCACTTGGATTTACTAAAACTTTCTGTTCTGCATCACTCGCAACTTTATAAACTTTTGCACTAGAGGTAATCATTGCTAAACGTAAATCATCACCTAAGCTATTTAGAGCATCAAAAAAGACACCAGGTAAATAGAACTCAAGTTCAGCTTGCAATGACGACCCAACCTGACCAGTTGCACGTAGAATTTCGATCTCTTTTGCCGCTAGACTACGTGCGGCAATAATAGCTGCCCACACACTGATGCGCTCTGAACTTAAATCATGTGCTGGCAAAACATACCAAACATCTTCAAACACCGTTTTATCTGCACCAAGGCCTAATGTTTGCCAAACCTCATTCGCAGTAAAACTCAAAATCGGCGCCATTAAACGCATCATGCAATGCGTAATGTGATGCAAAGCACTTTGTGCCGCACGGCGTGCTGGCGAGTCCTCACCTGCTGTATAGAGCCTATCTTTTAGAATATCTAGATAGAAACCGCCCAAATCTTCTGAACAGAAACTCACGAATTTTTGTACAGCTAAATGAAATTCGTATCGATCATAATCGGCCAATACCTCGGTTTGCAGCTTTTGCGTCAGGTGCAACGCGTAACGGTCAATTTCTAGCCATTCACTGACTGGCAGCAGGTCTTTATTTGCATCAAAATCGGCAATATTTGCCAATAAAAACTTCATGGTATTACGAATACGGCGATAGCTTTCTGCCACTCGTTTTAAAATCTCATCTGATATCGTCAGTTCGCCAGAGTAATCAGTAGAGGCTGTCCATAAGCGCAGAATATCTGCTCCATAAGTATCCATCACTTTTTGCGGCGCAACCACGTTACCTTTAGATTTACTCATTTTGTGGCCTACGCCATCCACAACAAAGCCATGGGTAAGCAAGGCATTATATGGCGCACGACCATCAATCGCACAGCCCGTTAATAATGAGCTTTGAAACCAGCCACGATGCTGATCTGAACCCTCAAGGTACAAATCAGCGGGGAACGCCAATTCAGTGCGACGCTTTAAAACAGCCGCATGTGTTGCGCCAGAATCAAACCACACATCCAAGGTGTAAGTGACTTTTTTGTATTCGTTATTCAATGCTCTGAAAGCCGAATTGGTAATGGCTTTCAGGAAAGTATCTTCATCTAAACTAAACCAAGCCTCTACGCCTTTTTGCTCCACTAATAGCGCGGCTGACTCAAGCAATTCTGAGGTTTGTGGATGCGGCTCACCTGTCTCTTTATGCACAAAAAACGGCATAGGCACGCCCCAATTACGTTGGCGAGAGACACACCAATCTGGGCGGTTTTTAATCATAGCCTCTAGACGCGCACGACCCCATGCTGGAAAGAATTCAGTCGCATCCACAGCTTTGTTTGCATATTCGCGCAAACTGATACCAACTGCGTCCTGCTCATACATACCAATAAACCATTGATGCGTAGCCAATTGCATCAATGGTGTTTTGTGGCGCCAGCAATGTGGGAAACTATGATTCAAGCGCGCACTTGCAAGCAAAGCACCACTTGCTGTCATGGCGGCTAAAATTACATTGTTAGCTTCTTTACGGTCTAAGCCACGAATCGCCTCAAACTCAACCAACTCACTATTAAAAAACTTGCCGTCACCACCCATTAAAATACGTGGTTTTTCATTTGGGAAGTTAGCGCGCATCACCAACCAGTCATCGTTACCATGCGCGGCAGCGGTATGGACTAAGCCTGTACCAGCGTCTGTTGTGACGTGGTCGCCACAGATGATAGGCACTTGGCGATTATCGAAAGGATGTTTCAATAAAATTTCACGAGGAGTCGAATTGCCACCACTAGCACCACTCGACTCGCCTACAAGCAATGCCCCTTCGCATGAGGCAATAACTGTCGTATCAAGCTCACCATATCGCTCCAATGTCGCCTGAGCTAAATCATGCGCTAAAATTAATAATCCTTTGCTAGACTGAATTAAATCGTAAGTTAAATTTGCGTTTACCGACACCGCTTGGTTGGCTGGTAACGTCCATGGTGTTGTTGTCCAAATCACTGCATAAACATCACCTTGAATTGTTTCTGACAGACCAAAAGCTTTGCTTAAAGCTACGTTATCAACCACCTTAAAACCCACATCAATCGCTGGCGAGTTCACATCCTCATACTCAACTTCAGCTTCAGCCAAAGCTGATCCGCAATCAACACACCAATGTACAGGCTTGCTACCTTGGTATAAATAACCATTTCTATAGATTTCACCTAAAGCACGCATGATGTCAGCTTCAGTTTTAAAATCCATAGTCAGATAAGGATTGTCCCAATCACCTAGCACGCCTAAACGAATAAAGTCTTTCTTTTGCTTTTCAACTTGCTCTGCTGCATACGCACGACATAACTCACGAAATTTGGCTGGATCTATATTTTTACCATGATTCTTTTCCACCACCAATTCAATTGGCAACCCGTGGCAATCCCAGCCTGGCACATAAGGCGCATCAAAACCGCTTAAGGTTTTAGATTTTACAATGATGTCCTTCAGGATTTTATTAATAGCATGACCTATGTGAATGTCACCGTTAGCATACGGTGGGCCATCATGCAGAATAAATTTTTTAGCGCCCTTACGTGCTTTGCGAATGCGTTCATATAACTTTTTATCCTGCCATTCTTTCAGCCAAGCAGGCTCCCTTTTGGCTAAATCGCCGCGCATTGGAAACGAGGTTTCAGGTAAGTTAAGTTTATATTTGCTTACTTCTTCGGTCATTTTAAATCTCTAATCATTCTTAATCATAGTTCCGAAGAAAGTCGGAATCTAGTGTCTTCATTACGCTACTTATTAAATTTGAGACAGAACGGCAGTTTCAAAATAGTTTTTTGCCACCACAACATCTTTTGCAATTTGTGCCTTGAGTGCATCTAAATCATCAAACTTCATTTCATCGCGGATTTTGTGAAAAAATTCTACATGCACATGTTTGTCGTATAAATTTTTATTAAAATCAAGAACATGAACTTCAAGCATCAATTTTGATACCCCAGCAATAGTCGGTCGCATGCCTAAATTAGCCACACTATTCAAACCATCTAATTTTACTGCATATACGCCTGTCAAGGCGGGGCGCTCATGTCGCATATGAACATTAGCGGTAGGAAATCCTAACTGTCGACCTCTTTTAGCGCCATGTACAACTTTTCCGCTGATGCTATAAGGACGATTCAACAGCAGTTGAGCCATCTGTAAATCGCCCGAGGCTAAAGCATTACGTACACGCGTACTAGAAACTCTTACAGCATTTAAATCTATTTGTGGCAAGCTAATCAGGTTAAATTTAGCCTCTATAAAATCTAAAATAGATCCCGCACGCATCGCACCAAATCTAAAGTCTTCACCGACTAAGATAGAGTTCGCATTGAGTGATTTTCGCAAAATTGTTTGCATAAACTCTTGTGGCGTTAATCCAGCAAGTCGTCTATTAAAACGACATACATAGGTTTTTTCAATTCCAGCTTCAGCAAAATACTCAAGCTTTTCACGTATTGAACTAAGGCGGGGTGGCGCACTTTCCGGCGCAAAAAACTCGCGTGGATGCGGCTCAAACGTCATCACAGCAGAACTTATGTTAAGTTTTTTAGCTGTCTCAGTTAGTTGTCTCAATAGCGCCTGATGCCCTAGGTGCATTCCATCAAAATTACCTATTGTAAGCGCGCACGGAGACTGCAACACCGTTGGCATGTGTCTAAAAACTTGCATTTAATGTATTACCCTACGGATATAATCACGTGGTTTAAAACCTAACAATAACAAGGTTAAAAAATAGCTAATGCCACCAAGCGCCACTAATCCGCCAATATAAAGCAGGCGCTTAATTAAGCTGAAACTTAACCATGCATTGGTATCCCCTTTAGCATAATAAAGCGCAATACCCATGACAATCAAGGCAACAGTCAACTTGAGTAAAAAAATAAACCAGCCTGATTGCAACTTATATATACCAGCTTTTCGCAAATGATAATACAACAATGTAGCGTTAATACACGCGCCTAAGCCAATAGCAAGTGCCAGTCCTGCATGTTTTAAATCCAAACCAAAAACAAACACTACATTCATTAATTGCGTAGCGACTAACGTAAATACAGCAATCTTAACAGGTGTTTTTACATTCTGCCGAGCGTAGAAGCCTGGAGCCAAAATTTTAACCAAGATTAAGCCTAACAAGCCTATACTATAAGCAACTAGCGCCTGTTGCGTCATCAATACATCCAACCCAGTAAATTTTCCGTAATGAAATAAAGCAATGACCAATGGCGTAGCCAATATAGCCAAAGCTAACGCGGCAGGCGCGGCTAATATAAAAGTTAGACGCAAGCCCCAATCTAACAATTGTGAGTATTCAGTATCATCTTTACTTGCATAGGCTTTGGATAAACTTGGTAGCAATATCGTACCCAAAGCCACGCCTAAAACTCCAGTTGGGAACTCCATCAAACGGTCAGCATAATACAACCAAGAAACGCTACCAGTTGCTAAAAATGAAGCGAATATTGTGTTAATAATCAGCGAAATTTGCGCTACTGAAACACCCAGTATCGCCGGACCCATCAGTTTTAATATCCGCCAAACCCCTTCATCATCACGCCTAATTTCAAATTTAGGCAATAAGCCAATTTGCTTTAAGAACGGGATTTGAAAAGCTAATTGTAAAAATCCACCAAAGAATACCGCCCAAGCCAACACCTTAATAGGCTCATCAAAATGGTCCGCAAAAAACAAAACAGACGCAATCATGCTGACATTCAGCCACACCGGCGTAAATGCAGGGATGCCAAACTTATTATAAGTATTGAGAACTCCACCAGCCATTGAAACTAGTGAGATAAAGAAAATGTACGGGAAAGTAATACGCAACAGCTCAACTGTCAGTTGCATTTTGGCGTGGTCAGATGTAAAGCCCGGCGCAATTATGGCTACAATCAAAGGCGCTGCAAGCATGCCAAGCAATGTAACACCAACTAAAATTAGACCTAACCATGTAGCCACGCGGTTAATTAAACTATGTGTTTCATCAAAACTACGCTGACTTTTATATTCTGCCAAAATGGGCACAAAAGCCTGACTAAAAGCGCCTTCAGCAGAAACGCGACGTAATAAATTAGGGATTTTAAAAGCCACTATAAAAGCATCACTCAACATGCCTGCACCAAACACGCGTGCAATCAATGTATCTCGCACAAAACCTAATATGCGCGACACAAAGGTCATACTACCGACTTTAGCCAGTGCTTTAAGTAGATTCATGCTTTATAATTTTTTGTTCAAATGGTTGTATTAACAACATAATGCGCGATTTTATCATGCCCACTATTATCATGCGGTAATTACCGAGGATATTTACTCGATTTTAACTTGCAATAGTTTTATAAAATGGCTATTATTATGGGCTTCGTATTTTGAATAGCTTTTAGGCAACTTTTAGGAAATAACCACAGATGGCAAATACCGCACAAGCAAGAAAACGTGCTCGTCAAGCAGTTAAGCAACGCGCTCACAATGCAAGTTTGCGTTCTACTTTGCGTACAGCGATTAAAAAAATTATTAAAGCAGTAGAAGCTGGTGATAAAGCAGCAGCTACAGCCGCATACAGTGAAAACGTAAGCGTGATTGACCGCATTGCAGATAAGCAAATTATTCACAAAAATAAAGCATCACGTCATAAAAGTCGCTTAAATGCTGCAATTAAGGCAATGACAGGCAGCGCACCAGTTGCCGCTGTGGCTAAAGCCGCGCCTAAAGCTAAAGCTGCTCCTAAAGCTAAAGCAGTTTAGCAAGAAAAGTATAGTAAAAAAGCCGAACAGTGTTCGGCTTTTTTAATGTGCATCAACTTTAAATATGTTGCTTAATATTACAGTCTAAGCATTACGAGCCAGATTATTTCAATCCGCCAATATTTAAATCAGCGCGCACCTGCAAAGCCTGCTTAATAGCCTCATCTCGACTCACGTTAATTATCGTAAAATGTCCCATTTTACGGCCTGTTCGCGCCTCATGTTTGCCGTACATATGCATCTTAAGTTGTGGATTATTTAATGCATTTTGCCACTCAGGCGATACTTCCCCTTCAGGCCAAATGTCACCTAACAAATTCACCATTACGGCTGGACTATGTTGCCTTGTGCTACCTAATGGCAACCCCGTCATCACACGAACTTGCTGCTCAAACTGATTTGTTACGCAGGCATCAATAGTGTAATGGCCTGAGTTATGTGGTCGCGGCGCCATTTCATTTACCAACAACTCGCCGTTACATACAAAAAACTCAACCCCTAAAACACCTGTATAAGCTAATTTTTCTGCAACTAGGATTGCCAACTTTTGCGCCTGGTGACTAATTGCATCACTACCACGTGCTGGAACTATTGACACATCCAAAATGCCATTCAGATGACTGTTTTCTGCCGTGGGAAATGTAGCCAAATTACCATGAACATCGCGAGCAAGCACGACTGAAACCTCATAATCAAGCTTCAACATTTTTTCTAATACGCACTCTTCGCGCTCAAATTGCATAAATGCCAATTGCGCTTCATGTTGGTTTTTAACGCGCGCCTGGCCTTTGCCATCGTAGCCAAAACGCGCCACCTTTAAAATTGCTGGATAAATGTCGCTATCATCTGCGGGCAAATCTTCAATTTCATTGACCACCTCAAATGGAGCAACAGGTAGCCCTGAGTGTTTAAGAAAGTTTTTCTCGCTTACTCTGTGTTGCGCAATGGCTACACTATAAGCACTTGGACGAACAGGTTTAGTTTCTGCTAATAAAGAAAGGGTATCCGCTGGTACATTTTCAAATTCAGTGGTGATTGCTTCGCAAGTATTGGCTAACTTTAATAAAGACGCTTTATCATCAAATGCTGCACAAATATGCACATCCGCAATTTTTCCTGCCGGGCTATTCTCATCAGGATCTAATACCGTTACTTTATAGCCCATTTCATGTGCTGCAATTACGAAGAATCGTCCTAACTGACCACCACCCAGCATACCCAGCATTGCAGGTGGAAGAATTACTGTATCTTGTTCTAAATTCTTATTCATATTATGGTGTACTTATGTTTTAACTTACATCGAACGACTACATGAACGTCTATTATGGCTGCTCAGTTAATACCATTAACTGTACTTTATCTGTCTGTTTTACGCGAAAGTCAGCTAGCTTTTTTGCTAAGTCGGCATCATGAATCGCTAATACAGAAGCTGCAAACAAGCCAGCATTCACTGCTCCTGCCTCACCTATCGCAAAAGTTGCGACTGGAATGCCTTTAGGCATTTGTACAATAGAAAGTAATGAATCTTGGCCTTGCAGATATTTAGATGGCACAGGCACACCCAGTACAGGCAAAGTTGTTTTAGCAGCCACCATGCCAGGTAAATGTGCGGCGCCGCCTGCACCTGCAATAATCACTAGATAACCTTTTTGCGCTGCAGTTTCGGCAAAGCTAAACATTAAATCTGGTGTACGGTGAGCAGAAACAACATCTGCAGTGTAGGCAATATCAAAGTCCGCTAACACTTGAGCGGCTGCTTTCATAATAGGCCAATCACTATCCGAACCCATAATAATGGCTACTAACGGTTGTTTATTCATCAACATTCCTTTTTTTATTCTGGCTCGGTATTTAAATTATGTCGATTTAAATACCTGCCGCCAAAACTATAGCAATACCAAATTATCCCTATGTATTAACTCTGATTCTTCTACATAGCCCAATATCTTTTCAATCTCAGTGCTAGATTTGCGCATAATTCGCAAAGTCTCACCGGATGAGTAATTCACTAATCCACGCGCTATTTCAATACCATTATCACCACAACATGCAACTACTTCACCACGTTCAAAATTACCTTCAACACCTGTGACACCAATAGATAATAAACTTTTACCTTCTTGTTTAATTACTTTTACTGCGCCTGCGTCTAATGTTAATTTACCACGCAATTGCAAATGATCGGCCAACCACTGTTTGCGCGCAGTGGTTTTCATCTCTAGCGATTGCAAATGTGTACCAATGACCTCACCTGCAGCCAAGCGAACTAGCACGTCCACTTCACGACCTGATGCAATCACCGTATGGGCGCCACTGCGTGAGGCACGCTTTGCTGCGAGAATCTTAGTTAACATGCCACCAGTCCCCACGTTGCTACCCGCACCTCCAGCCATTTGTTCTAGTTTAGCGTCACCCGCTGTAGCGTGCTGTATAAATTTCGCATCTTTATCTTTGCGAGGATCTGCAGAATAGAGCCCCTGCTGATCCGTTAAAATTACCAACACATCTGCTTCTATTAAATTAGCCACTAATGAACCTAAAGTATCATTGTCACCAAAACGAATTTCGTCGGTCACAACTGTATCATTTTCGTTGATTATAGGAATCACTTTTAAGTCTAGCAATGTGCGTAGCGTACTACGTGCATTTAAGTAACGTTTTCTATCTGCTAAATCATCATGCGTAAGCAGCACTTGAGCCGTATGAATCTGGTGCTGACTAAAGCAGCTTTCATACATTTGTACCAAGCCCATTTGGCCTACTGCTGCTGCGGCCTGTAACTCATTCACGGCAGTTGGGCGCTTTTTCCAACCCAACCGTTGCATACCCTCAGCTACAGCTCCACTTGAAACCAATACTATTTGCTTACCTTGCTGCACTAGTTTGGCTATTTGCGCAGCCCATGCAGCAATTGCGGCTTGATCTAAACCGTTACCATCGTTGGTCACTAAGCTTGAGCCTACTTTCACCACGATTACTTTTGCGTCTAAGAGTAAAGATTTCATTACTTTAAGCTTCTATGCTCTAAATTTCTTTTTTGGTCGCTGTAATCATCGCTGCACCTTCATTGATTAAGCCACTATTATTCAAAGCATCTTGCTCTAAAACCAAATGCCTATTTTCATCAATATGTTGCATGATTGCGTATGTCAGTTCTTTGCAACCAATGCCACTAATAGCTGAGATTACAAATACTGGGCCTTTCCAGCCATAATCTTTCACGAACTTTTTAGCAACTCCGGCTGAATCTTGTAGCATGTCAATTTTATTGAGCACTAACCAGCGCGGCTTGTCATATAATGATTCATCGTACTTTCTCAGTTCCTCAACAATCGCTTTGGCTTCATGAACAGGATCAACAGCCTCATCAAACGGGGCAATATCCACAATATGCAACAATAATGAAGTGCGCTGTAAATGACGTAAAAACTGATGACCAAGTCCAGCGCCCTCTGCTGCACCTTCAATAATGCCTGGAATATCGGCAATCACAAAGCTACGTTCAGTATCTACCCGCACCACACCTAAATTTGGGTGCAATGTCGTAAATGGATAATCTGCTACTTTTGGTTTTGCAGCAGAAACAGAACGAATAAATGTAGATTTTCCTGCATTTGGCATACCCAGCAAACCCACATCAGCTAAAACTTTAAGCTCTAAATATAGTTCGAACTCTTCACCTGGGTCGCCCTTAGTACACTGACGTGGCGCACGGTTTAAGCTAGATTTAAAATGTACATTACCCAAGCCGCCCTTGCCGCCCGCTGCCATTTGCGCACGTTGACCATGCTCACTTAAATCTACCAACATTTGCCCACTGGCCTTATCAGAAATTACTGTGCCGACTGGCACACGCAATAACATTTCATCACCTTTCGCACCATAACACTCAGCACTACGACCATTTTCACCACGTTGCGCGCGAAACACGCGTGAATAGCGATAATCAACAAGCGTGTTGATATTACGATCTGCTTCTACAATAATTGAGCCTCCACGTCCGCCATCGCCGCCACTAGGGCCTCCCAGCGGCTCGTATTTTTCGCGACGAAATGTAGCAACGCCATTCCCACCGTCGCCTGCATAAATTTTAATTGTTGCTTCGTCTATGAATTTCATATGTAGAGTTTACCAAATAAAAAAGCCCCATCAAACGATGAGGCTTTAATAAAATAAAATAACTTAGGCTGCAACAATAATACTTACAGTGTGGCGTTTTAATGCGCCTTTAATTGCAAAAGCAACTTTACCATCTGCTTTAGCATATAAAGTATGATCTTTACCCATGCCTACGTTTTCGCCAGCATGCATTTTTGTACCGCGTTGACGAACAATGATACTACCCGCTGTAACTACTGTTTCGCCAAATGCTTTAACACCTAGTCGTTGTGAGTGGGAGTCGCGACCGTTACGTGAACTACCACCTGCTTTTTTGTGTGCCATGATTTAATCCTTAAGTCTTATTGATTGCTTCAATTATTCTGCAGCTTTAGCAGCTTTTGCTTTTGCTGGTTTTGCAGCAGCTTGGCCTGCAGCTAAAATTTCGCCGATTTGAATCTCTGTAAAACTTTGGCGATGGCCTTGTGTTTTACGGTAATGTTTACGACGACGGAATTTGAAAATCATTACCTTGTCACCACGACCATGTGAAAGCACTGTTGCTTTAACAGTTGCGCCGTTAATAATCGGTGAGCCAATAGTAGCTGTTGTGCCATCTGAAACCATTAAAATTTGATCTAGCGTCACAGTGCCGCCAACTTCAACTTCTAATTTTTCTACTTTTAATCTTTCGCCTGCAACTACGCGATATTGCTTACCACCAGTTTTAATTACTGCATACATGATTTGAGCCTTAAATTACGCTTTCTAAAGAACTCGGCATTATACGCACATAATGATGCAAAGCAAACCATAATCGCAACCAAATTCAAAAAATTACAAGTCTTGCACGAATTGTTGATTATCTCACTATTTAACCACCGCCGTGGACCTAATTGGCAAGCATATTACCAACCAAAAAATTGACTGTGCTAAAATATTCGCAACTTCTTAAGGTTTATTATCTTGACGCAAAACAACCCTACAATCAACTCCTCTCCATTGGACGCAATACAATCTTGCATTTTGGAAGATATTAAGGCCGTTAATACGGTAATTCAACATTCGCTCCATTCCGATGTCACCTTAGTCAATCAAGTCGCGCACTACATTATAAATAGTGGCGGTAAACGTTTACGCCCAATCTTGGTGCTACTTTCTGCAGGTCTGTTAGGTAAAATTAGACCTGAACATCACCAACTTGCCGCAGTGGTGGAATTTATTCACACTGCCACTTTACTTCATGATGACGTAGTTGACGAATCCTCGAAGCGACGTGGGCAAAATACGGCTAATGCGCTATTTGGTAATGCCGCTAGCGTATTAGTAGGCGATTTCGTTTATTCACGGGCGTTTCAAATGATGGTGTCTGTGCAGAATATGCGCGTCATGGAAGTTTTAAGTAACGCAACGAACATTATCGCTGAAGGCGAAGTATTGCAATTGTTGAATGTGCATAATGCTGACATTACCGATGAAGCATATTTACAAGTGATTCATTACAAAACCGCTAAATTGTTTGAGGCTGCAACACGCTTAGGGGCAATTATCAGCAATGCCTCAGAAGTAGATGAAGAGGCTTTAAGTAAATACGGTATGCACATAGGCACTGCCTTTCAACTAATTGATGATGTGCTCGATTTAAGTGGCAATGCGCTAGAAATTGGGAAAAATCTAGGTGATGATTTAAGTGAAGGAAAGCCTACACTTTCCCTCCTATATGCAATGCGCCATGGAACTTCTGCAGAAACTGAAACTATCAAGCGCGCTATTGAAAACGGTGGCTTAGATGATCTGCCTACAGTACTTAATGCGGTTGAGCGGACGGGGGCATTGAGGCATGTACGTCAGGTTGCTAGAAACGAGACGAATCAAGCGTCTGCGGCAATTGCGCATTTTGCAGATTCACCCTACAAACAAGCCATGCTTAGCTTGGCTGAGTTTTCGGTATCGAGAAAATATTAATTAGCATAGTATCCAGCCAATTAGTTTAGCGTTATCTTCTCACCGCTATCAGCGTGGTAATAAGTTAAGTGCGCAAAATCACTAACTCCAGAAGTTAATGACCCATCAAAAAGAGACCTACCATCCACATCAACAATAGCATAGCCGTTATGATACAGCGTCACTTCGGCAAGTTTCGGTTCTTGCTCAGAGCCTTGGCGCATAGCAAAACTGATACAGTTCTCTTCCTCATCTTCAGAATACACCACCCAATCACGACCTCCTGTCAATTGAGAAAGCCAGGCGGGCAAATCTACCTCAACGCGACAAATAATAGGCTCATCCCATTCATGTCGGTTTAATTCAGCCGATGTTAACTCAATTGCATTTTGTCGATTTGTATCTACCATTTACTTTCCCACTTGCTTGTTGTCATTATTACATCTGATGCCTATAATTTCTAGCTATTATTTGTGGTCAATTTAACCAATTTCAAGAGGCTCAATTTCAGTTTTCAAAAATTTGCCATTTAACTCACCTATAGACATCAGCCATACATTTAGTTGCCACAAACATTTAACGATGCGATGATGCGTTTAGTTTACAAATTTTTTAGGTATAACGCTTAACCCTTAAGGATCGATATGTTTAGCGGATTTTCAGATATTTCAAACGTATTGCAACAAAACAGTAGTATTTTTATCACTCTTTCTGTCATTTTTGGCTTAATGGTTGGCAGTTTTTTAAATGTGGTGATTCATCGACTACCTAAGATGATGGAGAGCGAATGGCATAACAACTGCCTAGAACTTCAAGGTAAAGAGATTCCGGAAACCGTCAAATATACACTGGCCAAACCTCGCTCTGCTTGCCCAGTCTGCGGTCACATGATTACCGCCTTAGAAAATATTCCTGTTATTAGCTTCCTATTTTTAAAAGGAAAATGTAGCAACTGCAAGACCGCTATAAGCATGCGTTACCCATTGATTGAAACGCTGACAGGCATCTTAATTGGCTTAGTGAGCTGGAAATTTGGCTACACCAGCATCACGATTTTTGCTTGGATATTCACCTTTGCACTTATTACCCTAACTTTTATTGATTTTGATACGCAACTATTGCCTGATGACATCACGTTACCACTTCTATGGCTAGGGTTACTTTTCAACTTGAATAATGGCTTTGCTGATTTAAAATCAGCCGTCATTGGTGCAATTGCTGGTTACCTTATTTTATGGTCTATTTACTGGCTATTTAAATTAGTGACTGGCAAAGACGGCATGGGGTATGGCGATTTTAAATTACTTGCAGCTATCGGTGCCTGGTTTGGCTGGCAATTACTGCCTGCGGTAATATTATTGTCATCCGTTTTAGGTGCAGTCATCGGCATAAGTCTCATTGTATTCACAAAACGCGGCCGTGAAATACCTATGCCATTTGGCCCATTTTTAGCCATCGGCGGAATCTCTGCATTGTTTTTAGGACCACAACTTGCAAGCTATTATCTATCATAAATAATTATGATTATCGCACTCACTGGTGGCATCGGCTCTGGTAAAAGTGAAGCCGCGAGGCAATTTGCAGCGTTAGGCGTACCTATCGTTGATGTAGATGTGATTGCCCATGAACTCACCTCCCCTGGCAATCCAATACTGAATGATATTAAAAATGTTTTTGGTGAGGCGTTCTTTCATCAAGATGGCACATTAAACCGTGCAGAACTTCGCAAGCATGTTTTTGAACAACCTCAAGAACGACTTAAGCTTGAAGCTTTGATACACCCAGCCATTCACGCACGTGCTTTGAAACAACTGAGAGATAACGAAAGTAAATTACACCCGAATTATCAAATTCTAGTCATTCCTCTACTTTTTGAAAATAATCGCTATGATGATGTGGTCGATAAATCTTTGGTTATTGATTGTGATGAATATCTACAAATTAAGCGCGCCATGGCAAGGAGCCAGATGTCTGACTTGGAAGTGCAAGAGGTAATGAGTACCCAAGTTGATAGAACCGTGCGACTAAAACTTGCAGACGCAATCATTACTAACAATGGCACACTTGCTGAATTACAAGAAAAAGTTGCTGAAACTCACAAAAAGTTCATTAAAACTTGCATAGTTAGCAAATAAATTTGATAATCCAGTTCAACTTACATTGACAGTGTTTTCCATAAATTTCACCACACTGTTATGCTAATAATTTAATGGGTCATATCATCAAACATATAATCAAACATGCCTAGCTACGATTATCCATTTAATGAGCGTATACGCACGTTACTCCGCGTGGAAGACTTATTCGCCAAATTATTATATAACATAGAAGCAGGCCATGAATACCAACACCATAGCGCTTTAATTACCTTATTACAAATCTTAGATGTCGTTGATCGTGCCGAGCTTAAATTAGATTTATTGCAAGAGCTTGATCGCCAAAAGTTGGCAATGAGCATGCTGATTGGCAATCCTGCTATTGCGGCAAATACATTAAAAAGTATTCTGAATGATATAGACGCAGCTACAGATGCATTACGCTCCGAAAATACTAAGCTTGGTCAAACTTTGCGTGCAAACGAATGGCTAATGAGCATTAAACAACGTGCTGGCATTCCAGGCGGGGTGTGTGAATTTGACCTGCCTTCTTATCACTATTGGCTTGGACTTAGTGAAGAAAGTCGCAGAGAAGATTTTAAAGGCTGGCTAAAACCACTATTACCAATGCACGACGCCATCGCCATTATTTTACATATTCTGCGTGGCAGCGGATCAACTAGCAACCTTATTGCGTCTAGTGGTGCATACCAACAAATGCTTGGTGGCGTCAAACCGGCACAAATGTTAAGAATTGAATTAGCCAACAAACTCCATTGCTTTCCAGAGGTGAGTGCCAATAAATATGCAATTAACATTCGATTCAACATACTTGATTTCACTCAAAAGCCACAAAAGTATGATGAAGACGTTAGCTTTACACTAACACTTTGCAACTTATAACTTTTTATCACCCCGAGACAAAAGTCTGAATTCTGTTACTCTCTCTATTATTCAAGCTTTATCACTAAAGTAATATGCAATCAGTTCAATTTATAAATACCGATATCAAATATGGAATCTATTAAAAAACGTTTAGTTGCCTGTCCAAAATGCAGCAATTTGTCAGAATTTTCGCCCATCAATCCTTTTCGACCTTTTTGTAGTGAGCGCTGCAAGCTCATTGATTTGGGCATATGGGCTAGCGAAGGATATACTATTCCAGAAGAAATCAAACCTGATGACATCACCAATGACTTCACAGGTGGATTTGATGACAACGCGTTTAATCAGGGAAATTAAATATGAAAAACTTTTTACACAAAAATTTAAGTCAATACATATTACTTATATTGCTTTCATTAACTTCCTCTTACACTCAGGCGTTAGACGTTACATTATCTAAAGAACTTGTCTCGGTAAAAGATGCATGGGTACGACCAACCAATCCAGGTCAAGAAGTTGGTGCCGCTTACATGACTTTAACCAGCAAACGCGATGTTAGCCTTGTGAGCGTAGAAGCTGATGCAACTAAAAGTGTAGAAATTCATAATATGACCATGGAAAATGGTGTGATGAAAATGCGCATGCTTGATGTACTGCTACTAAAGGCAGGTAAGCCTTACAAGCTTGCGCCTGGAGGCTTTCATTTAATGTTATTCGATTTAAAAAAACCACTGACACTAGGTGAAGAGGTGAATTTTGTACTCACCTTTAAGAATAAAAACAAACAATTATTTAAACAAAATATTAAAGCTGTAGTACAAGCGCCGCACTAACGCCAAAAATCGCGCAACATAGCAACACCATGCGCCCCATGCAATCTGGCAGTATTTAAATCTGCCATTTGCATGCCTCCCAGTGCATAGACAGGTAATGAGTAGACTCTAATTAAATCACTAAACTTCTCCCAACCTAGTGGTAAGGCATCTGTGTGGCTTAGTGTTGTTTTTACGGGTGATAAGGTCACGTAATCCAAACCTAAACTCTCCGCTTTTGCTAGTTCTTGGCCATTGTGGCAAGACGCGCCGCACCACATCCTATCAGGCTTCAGTTGCAGCCGCATTAAATCCTGCGAAGTAAAATGTAAGCCTGTAGCGTTTAAGTCATAGACTAAATTTAAGTCTGAATAGTGAGAAGTTGAGTTAACCATCACTTTAGCTTGATACGGAGCGGTCATATTCATAACACGCGCCATGAACAACCTTAAATCTGCTGGCGTGAGATGTTTTTCCCGTACCTGAATCATCATTAAGCCATTATCCAAGGCTATGTTTAATCGCTTAAAAAAGACAGCTTCACCTAACTCGCCTAAATTAGTGACAGCATACACAGAAGGCAAATTTAATGCCCTCAATATAGGTGTATTGGCAGGCAGCATTGGCGAAACAGTTAATTGATTAGGCCATTGCCAACTAATCACTTGATTCTCTAGTCCAGATGGTTCACCAGCCCATGCGTTTACAATAAAGAAATGTAGCTTAACGGTTTTTTCAGGCGCCTCCAAGTTACCTAAAGCATCATATTTTGCAGGATAATCAAAGGATCTTGTGAGCCATGGATAGAATGATTTAACAGTAATACCTAACTCTTCCTGTAACTCTCGCTTTAGAGCAAAACTGGCTGCTTCACCCTCTTCCACTTTACCTCCAGGAAACTCCCAATAGCCAGCCCAAGCCTTACCTAACGGCCTCTCTGCCAATAAAACCATGCCATCGTTGCGTTGAATAACACCTACAGCAGCTTCAGTGATATTAGCCATCAAATGTCACATAAAATCATTATGTACCCCTTACTGAGCTTACTTATTAGCTTCTGCTAGTTTAGCTCTTCCTGAATAATCCCTTGCGAATTGATATGCGACTCTTCCGCTTCTAGAGCCCCGCGTATGTGACCATTGCAAAGCCGCGTCACGCTCCGCTTCGTTAAATACCGAAATGCCATAATGACGCAACCACTGTGCCGCTATAATCAAATATTCATCTTGATCAAATGAATAAAACGATAGCCACATGCCAAAACGATCGGACAACGATGTTTTTTCTTCTACCGTATCTCCAGGTCGAATTTCGCCTCCTAAATGCTGAGTTTCTAAACTTTCAACCATGAATTCTGCAAGTAAATGTCGACGATTAGAAGTAGCATAGACTAAAACATTATCTGCAGTTGTCGCCATAGATCCATCCAAAACCACTTTCAACGCCTTATACCCAACATCACCCGCCTCAAAAGACAAGTCATCACAGAACACAATAAATCGTTCTGTTCGTGACTTAAGTAAAGTTGTAATTTTAGGTAAATCAATCAAGTCCTGCTTATCGACTTCTATGATTCGTAGCCCATCTTTTGAAAACTGGCTCAACAAAGCTTTCACAACAGATGATTTACCTGTACCTCGAGCGCCTGTTAACAGTACATTGTTGGCGGTATAGCCCATTACAAATTGTTTAGTATTTCGTACGATTTCTGATTTTTGCTGATCAATATTATGTAAATCATCTAATTGAATAAGATGCGGGTGGGCAATTACCTCCAAATAACCTTGGCCTTTGTTGTGTTGCCAACGCCATGCATTTGCAGACCAATCAGGAGCATTAGGTGCGCTAAGAAAAAAACCTTCCAACCTTGCCAACAAGTCTTCTGCTCGCTGTGTCAATTGGCTCAAATCGTCCATCTATGAACGATAGTCCGCATTAATTTTGACGTAATCGTAAGAAAAGTCACAAGTCCAGACTGTGCAAGTCGCATTACCACGCGCCAAATCTACACGCACCAAAATCTCTGCCTCTTTCATCACTGCTGATCCCTGCTCCTCTTGGTAGGCTAAGGCTCTGCCTCCATTTTCGGCTACCAATACATCGCCTAAATATAGTTTGAGAGCACTCACATCCAGCGAATCAACTCCTGCATAACCAATCGCAGCTAAAATACGACCTAAATTTGGGTCAGATGCAAAAAATGCAGTTTTAATCAAAGGTGAATGAGCAATCGCATAAGCCACTTTTCGACACTCAGCTTCGTCACGACCACCTTCAATTTTGACGGTCATGAATTTAGTAGCGCCTTCACCATCGCGCACAATCGCCTGCGCTAGCTCAATTGCCACATCGGTCATTGCATCTCGCAAGGTAATAAAATCGGCACTCGCTTCAGTCACTTCCATATTACCAGCAAGATTGGTTGCCATTAAAATCAAGCTATCATTAGTCGAAGTATCACCATCTACAGTAATGCAATTAAATGATTTATTCACAGCATATTTGATAATACTTTCAAGTGCAGATTGGCTCACAGAGGCATCCGTCGCAATATAGCCCAACATAGTTGCCATGTTCGGGTGGATCATGCCAGAACCTTTACTGATACCAGTAATCGTCACTAATTTACCACCAAGTTGAATTTGACGCGAGGTACCTTTAGCAACAATATCCGTCGTCATAATCGCTTCAGCGGCATTCAACCAATTACTTTCCTTTAGATTTTTAATTGCTGCTGTCAAGCCTGCAATCACCTTATCTGCTGGTAAAGGCTCTAAAATGACGCCCGTTGAGAATGGCAAAATTTGGTTTGCTTGCAAATTCAACAGTTCACCCAATGCATCACAAGTTTGTTTAGCACGATTCAAGCCATCTTCCCCTGTACCAGCATTTGCGCAACCTGTGTTCACCAATAAGGCGCGGATGCCTTGCTGATTACTCTTGCTCTGCTCAAGATGGTCCTTACACAAAAGTACGGGGGCCGCACAAAACTGGTTGAGTGTGAACACTCCGGCGACTTTGCTACCCTCGACTAAAGTCATCACCAATACATCTTTGCGATTCGGTTTGCGAACATGTGCCTCTGCAAAGCCCAATTGAATGCCTCTGACAGGCAATAGGGAGGAGGACTCTGGGGCAGTTAATTTTACTGGCATAAAGAAACTTTCATTATTTTTTTAATGTGGATATTTTAGCGCATTAGTCGGCAAGCAGAAGTTTACCAAGCGATTATATTTGACTTGCTAAGCTCAGCATTAGGCACATTATCTATTTAACTACACTGTAATCAGACGCTTGCGTAGTATTTTATCTAAAATATGGAGGTGCCGTTTATATAGGAAATTTTAATCTGAAGCGTCAACGAAAATTAGATATTTTAGACCTTATGCCCTAGCATCACCCCAACGATGGTGACAACGATCGTCACCTACATAGTATGTCTCACCAGCACGATCTACGCAGTAAGTGGCAGAAACGATCATTTCTGAGAATTCCACATCTGCACTAATACGCGTGTATTCAAACAAGATGGATCGAATCACTTTGGCATTTGCACGAATGTGTGAACCGTGCGAAATCCAGCATGGCCCAATG
>Ga0247840_10001452_pt1 | contig 46683 bp, 40 predicted proteins | sample LaCruzMarch2015__FD_192404 | JGI IMG/M metagenome (GOLD analysis project Ga0247840, IMG submission 192404) | Freshwater microbial communities from meromictic Lake La Cruz, Castile-La Mancha, Spain - LaCruzMarch2015_17m | ecosystem: Environmental > Aquatic > Freshwater > Lake | place: Spain... | reverse complement strand
CGGAGGCTTATCTGATTTGCAACGGCTACAAGGACGAAGAGTTTATTGACCTGGGTCTCTACGCCCTCAAAATGGGTATCCGCTGTGTGTTCGTAATTGAAATGCCTTCTGAGCTCGATCTGATTCTTGACCGCTCCAAAGTGCTCGGCGTGCAACCGATTCTCGGCATCCGCATGAAACTTTCTACGCAGGCCAGCGGTCACTGGACGGAGTCGGGCGGCGAACGCAGCGTGTTCGGTCTCAATACGGCGCAGGTGATTGACGTGGTCGACCGTCTCCGCAAGGAAAACATGCTCGACTGCCTTAAGCTCCTGCATTACCACCTCGGCTCGCAGATTCCCAATATCCGCGATATCCGCGAGGCGGTCAAAGAAGGCTGCCGCATTTATACCGGACTGGTTGAAGAAGGCGCCGCGATGGGTGTGCTCAATCTCGGCGGCGGTCTGGCTGTGGACTACGACGGTTCGCACACCAACTTTACCAGCAGCTGTAACTATACTACCGCCGAATACTGCTCGGCACTGGTCGAAGAGGTGATGAGTATTCTCGACGAAACCGGTGTGGAGCATCCCGACATCATCACCGAATCGGGCCGCGCCACTGTGGCGTATTATTCAATCCTGCTTTTCAATGTGCTCGATATCAGCCGATTCGAGACGCACACGCTGCCTGATAAGCTGCCGGAGGATTCGCACGAACTGCTTGTTAATCTCATGGGGGCCTATGCGGCGCTTACCGCAAAAAACATGCAGGAGTGCTACCACGATGCCATTTATTACCGTGACGAAATCCACGAGCTTTTCAAGCGCGGCGGAATCACGCTGCGTGATCGTGCGCTGGCCGGACAAATCTACTGGCATATCCTGACCCGTATCGCCTCGCTGACCCGCGGTCTGCGCTATGTGCCTGACGAGTTCGAACATCTCACCAGTGCTTTGGCGGATGTCTATTACTGTAACTTCAGCCTCTTTCAGTCGCTGCCGGACTCCTGGGCTATTGACCAGCTCTTCCCGATCCTGCCGATCCACCGCCTCAATGAAAAACCGACTCAGGAAGGTATTCTGGCGGACATCACCTGCGACTGCGACGGCAAGATCGACCGCTTTATTGATCTGCGCGACGTCCGCCGTACGCTGCCGCTGCATACACTCAAAGACAACGAGGACTATGTGCTCGGCGTTTTCCTTGTAGGCGCTTATCAGGAAACGCTCGGCGATCTGCACAATCTGCTCGGTGATACCAATGTGGTCAGTGTCCGCATCGACGCCGACGGTCAGGTTCATTATGCCCGCGAGATCGAAGGCGATTCCGTTGCCGACGTACTCACCTATGTGGAGTATGAGCCGAAGGAAATGGTTCGGCGGGTGCGCGAGATGTCCGAGAATGCCGTCAAAGCAGGACGGATGTCGGCTAAAGAGCGGCGTGCCGTGATGGACGCCTACGAAAGCGGTCTGCGCGGCTACACCTATTTTGAACGGGAAAACTAATGCGGCAGGACGCAGCAAAGTTAAGCCATGAGTCAAAACTCAGTTTTTAAAATTACTCCGCCGTTCAAAGACCCGGCCCGCGCTAGGCTGTTTGAACTGGCGCAAGGAGCGCTGGAAAAGTTTTTCTATCTGGAGGAACTGAATCATATTTACACTAGCGCAGTGGAAGCCGGTAAAACACAGGGCGATTTCCCGGGCAATGTGCTCAAGGTGACCGGTGTTAAGTATGAGGTGAGCAACGCGGATATAAAAAACATCCCCGCGACCGGCCCGGCGGTTGTTGTGGCAAATCATCCGTTCGGAGGAATTGAAGGCGTGATGATGCTCGATTTGCTTCGCCGGGTGCGTCCCGATGTCAAAATTATGGCCAACTACATTCTCGGCCGTATGCCGGAGATGAATGAGTACAGCATATACGTCGATCCATTCGGGAATCGGGACTCCGCTAAACGCAACCTAGCCGGAATGAAAGAAGCCGTTCGATGGGTCAACGAAGGGCATATGCTTGCCGTTTTTCCGGCTGGCGAGGTGTCTCACATTGACCTGCAGAAACGCGCCATCTGTGATCCGGAGTGGAGTCCGACCATCGCCCGGATTATTCAGAAAACACAGGCCGCTGTGCTGCCGCTTTTTTTTCAAGGACGCAACGGTAATCTGTTCCAGATCATGGGGCTGATCCACCCGCGCCTGCGTACGGCCATGCTTCCGTATGAAATTGCCAGTAAACGGGACTGTACGATCAAGGTGAATATCGGCCGTTCTATTCCCTATGAGCGGCTTGCAACATTCGACACGAAGGCGTTGAGCAACTATATCCGTTTTCGCACCTATCTGCTCTGTAACCGTCAGCGGCGCGGTAAGCAGGTCCGGCCCACACTGTTTATCCGCAAACCGGCCCAGCAGCAGCCGGTGACTTCCCCTGCGAAACAGGCGGCAATTGACGCCGAGATCGCCGCGCGTCCGCCAGAGCAGATCATGATTGATAATGACGAATTTACCGTTTATCTCACACCTGCGGCGCAGATTCCGAACCTGCTGTACGAAATCGGCCGGTTGCGGGAACTCACGTTTCGTGCAGCGGGCGAGGGAACCGGTCGGCCGATCGATATTGACCGGTTCGATCCTTATTATTTACACCTTTTTCTCTGGAACAAACCGAAACGTGAGCTGGCCGGCGCCTATCGGCTGGCCCGTGCCGACGAAGTAATCCGTGATCACGGACTGGACGGACTCTATACGTCCACGCTTTTCCGCTACCGTGCGGAACTGCTGGAAAAGCGCGGGCCATCCATTGAGCTGGGCCGTTCGTTTATCCGCCCGGAATACCAGAAAAGTTTTCCCCCTCTGTTGCTTCTATGGAAAGGGCTGGCGCAAGTGATCTGTCGCAATCCGGAATACAAGAGTCTTTTCGGCCCGGTCAGTATCAATAACGACTACCATTCCGCCTCCCGTCTGCTCATGGCGACTTTCCTGAAAATCAATAATTTTCTGCCGGAGCTGGCGGCTCTGGTTAAAGCGCGCAATCCGTTCCGGTTTGCACCGATTAAAGATCTTGATCCCGATACCTTCAGTCAGACGGTTACAGATGTGGATGACATTTCCTCGCTGATCGCGGATATCGAAACGGAGCAAAAGGGGATTCCGGTTTTGCTGCGGCAGTATCTCAAGCTCGGCGGCAAACTGCTCGGCTTTAATATTGATCCCAATTTCAGTGATGTTCTCGACGGGTTAATCTGGGTTGATCTGAGTGAAACCAGTCCGAAAATTTTAGAGCGGTTTATGGGAAAAGATGGTACCCGTGTTTTTCTTCAATTTCACAACCGTCAGGTGAAGGAATAAAATGGGCAAAGTTCTAATTATCGGAGCCGGGGGGATCGGCGGTGTGGTGGTTCATAAATGCGCACAGCATCCGGAAGTATTCGGCGAAATCGTACTGGCCAGCCGGACTAAATCCAAATGCGACGCCATTGCTGCGCAGTTGAAGCGGCCGATTAAAACCGCGCAGGTCGATGCCGACCATGTTCCGGATCTGGTTGCGCTCATCAAAAAAGAAAAGCCCGATCTCGTTCTCAATGTGGCGTTGCCTTATCAGGATTTGCATATCATGGACGCCTGTCTCGAAACCGGCGTCAACTATCTCGATACCGCCAACTACGAGTCACCGGAGACCGCGAAGTTCGAATACAAATGGCAGTGGGCTTATCAGGAACGCTTCAAGAAGGCCGGCATCATGGCGCTGCTTGGTTGCGGATTTGACCCTGGCGCGACCAGCGTTTTCTGCACCTGTATCCAGAAGCATTATCTTGATGAAATTCACACCATCGACATCATCGACGTTAACGCCGGCGACCACGGCTATCCCTTTGCCACCAACTTTAATCCGGAAATCAACATCCGCGAAGTAACCGCCATGGGCCGCTACTGGGAAAAGGGCGTGTGGGAAGAAACCGCGCCGCTTTCTGTGAAACGCCCATTCAAAGTTCCGGAAAATATCGGCAATCTCAATATCTACCTGATGCATCACGAAGAACTTGAGTCGCTGGCCAGACACATTCCTCATCTGAAACGCGCCCGTTTCTGGATGAGCTTCGGCGACAGCTACCTTAAACACCTTGAAGTGCTACGCAATGTCGGTATGACCCGCATTGACGAAGTGGAATTCAATGGACAGAAAATTGTTCCGCTACAGTTCCTGCGCACGCTGCTTCCGGATCCCGCCAGTCTCGGTTCGCGCACCAAAGGTAAAACGTGGATCGGCTGCCAGGTGACCGGTGTGAAGAACGGCGAAAAGAAAACCGTCACCATCTACAACGTCTGCGATCATCAGGAATGCTACCGTGAAGTGCAGTCACAGGCGATTTCCTACACCACCGGCGTGCCCGCCATGATCGGCGCCAAACTGATGATGACCGGCGTCTGGAAAGGACAGGGCGTATTCAACATGGAACAGCTTGATCCTGATCCCTTCATGGACGAGCTTAGCCGCTGCGGCCTGCCGTGGAAAGTCGTCGAGCAAGCGGTTGCAGATCTCGGATAGAGCCAATACGACATATTTCGGCGGAAGGCCCCGAAGCTTCGGGGCGTTCAAGTACGTCTGGAAGTTATGCTATTTACAAGGCAGGCGGGACGCCTGCGATACGTACCGCCGCCGTCCGGTTCAACAGAGCTCACCGCAGGCCGGCGGCCGTGTCTTAATCTTTTCCGTGTTTTCGATGTGTTTTGTGGTATGGTCTTGGGCCATGAAAACGATTTATAAATTTTTGCTGGGTGGTCTGGCGGCATTGCTTTTGGCGAGTGCGGTGTCGGCGCAAACTGAGACGTCGAACTGCAACCTGCTGGTAGTGACGGATCGTCCTGATGCGCTGTATTCGGTCGGCGAGAAAGTTAAATTCCTTATTACTGTGAAGCAGGATGGCGCGCCGGTTTCGTCAGCCGAGCTGGCGTTCCAGCTGGATAAGGACGGCATGCCTCCGGTGAATCGCGGCACGGTACGGTTGGAAAATGGCGCCGCCGCCGTGGAAGGATCTTTGTCTGAGCCCGGCTTTTTAACCTGCCGGATCACGTTTACCAATGCCGATCAAAAGGTTGTCGCGGCGCTGGCCGCTGCCGGAGTTGAGCCGGAAAAGCTTACCCCCAGTCTGCCGGTGCCCGACGACTTCGATGCATTCTGGGCGAAGCAGAAAGCACTTCTGAGAGCGGTGCCGATGCGGCCGGTTCTCACCCGTGTTGCCTCACCAAAAACCGGGATCGAATGTTTTGATGTCCAGATTCCGTGCCATACCGGAGCGCCGGTGTCCGCTTATCTGGCCCGCCCCGGCGGTGCCGCACCGCGCAGTCTGCCGATCATTCTCTCGGTGCAAGGTGCCGGTGTACACAGTTCGACGCTCAGTGTGGCGGCGAATCTGGCCGGCTCCTATAATGCGCTGACGATGGACCTTAACGCCAATGGCATTCCGAACGGACAGCCTTTGGCGTATTACAAAGAACTGTCGAAAACCGGGTTGAAGGAGTATCCCTTCAGAGGTCGAGAAGATCGCGAGCAATGTTACTTTCTGGGGATGTATCTGCGTCTAGTGCGTGCAATCGACTTCCTCACCAGCCAGCCGGAGTGGGATGGGAAGCACCTTGTTGTGACGGGAATCAGCCAGGGCGGCGGGCAGTCGATCGCTGCCGCCGGTCTGGATTCCCGCGTGACACTGATCTGCGCGTCGGTGCCGGCCCTTTGTGATCATTCCGGGAAAGCAGTCGGCCGCGCCAACGGCTGGCCCCGGCTCGTTCCTGATGTGGACGGCAAACCGGACCCGAAGATTCTCGAAGAGGCCCGTTACTTTGATTGCGTAAATTTTGCCACCCGCATAAAAGCGGAAGCCGTTTTCAGCGCCGGATTTATTGATACGATATGCGCTCCCAGCAGCGTCTATACGGCTTTCAATGCGTTGCCGGGGCCGAAGCAAATCACCAATCAGCCGCTGGTCGGCCATAGCAGAAGCCCGCAAAGTGAAGCGGCGGAAGCGGCGGCGATTACGCGACACCTCAAGCCATGAACGGATTCTCTAAACTGCCGCTGGGGTGTTTGACGGTATTGGTTGTGGCAATCGCCATCTGGGTGGCGGTGCAGTTTATTTTTGTGCCGTCGGCGGAGCGGCATGTTGAAAGTCACGGTCATACGCTTAAGGATTACACCGACCGGTTGTTTCGCGGCCGGTAATTAAAATGATTTCATCAGATGTCATCATCATTGGCGGCGGAGCGGCGGGAATGTTTGCCGCGGCGGTGCTGGCCGAAGAAGCTCCCGGGCTGAAAGTCCTTGTGCTTGAAAAAGGCACGAAGCCGCTGGCAAAAGTACGCGTCTCCGGCGGCGGACGCTGCAACTTGACGCATCAATGCGCCGATATCCGCGAATTCGTGAAGAACTATCCGCGCGGCGGAGCGGAACTGATCGGCCCGTTCCACCGCTTCGGCCCGGCGGAAACCGTTGAGTGGTTTGAGGCGCACGGCGTGCCGCTGGTCACGCTCGATGACGGCTGTCTTTTCCCGCGCTCCGACACGTCGGAAGACGTCATCCACGCGCTGCTAAAAACCGGCGTCAACGTCCGGGCTAATGCGGAAGCATCCAGGATATGGAAGTTTGATGGCGGATTCAGCATCAAGCTGGCGAACGGTGAACAGATGGCCTGTAAAAAACTGCTGGTGGCGACCGGCGGCGGCGCGTTCATTGAAGGACTCGGCCACACGATCGAACCGTGTCTGCCGTCGCTGTTTACTTTTAAAACATCAGACAAGGATTTTACCGCGCTGGCGGGAATTGTGGTTGAAAACGTCCGCGTCAGTGCGCCGGGGCTGAAAGCCGACGGCGCGCTGCTGATTACGCATGGCGGTGTCAGCGGTCCGGCGGTTCTGCGGCTTTCATCGTTCGGCGCGCGCAGTCTGGCGGAAAACGATTACCGCTTCGATATGAAGATCAACTGGCTTCCGGATCAGAGCGAGGAGCGGATTTTCCAAACCTTGGAAAAATTCCGCGCCGCTTCGCCGCGCAAGCAGGTGGGAACGTGGTCGCCGGTCGGTCTTTCGTCCAGACTTTGGAAACTGCTGGTGGCCCGCGCCGGTGTGGACGAAACGCGGGAGTGGGGCGCATGCCCGGTTAAGGCGTTGCGGCATATTGCGGCGCAAGTCTGCGGATTCGTTCTGCCGATTACCGGAAAAAACCCGCACCGCGAGGAGTTTGTCACTTGCGGCGGCATCCGGCTGAAAGAGGTTAATTTCCAGACGATGGAAAGCCGGCTTTGCCCCGGCCTTTACTTCGCCGGTGAAGTGCTGGATATCGACGCGCTGACCGGCGGCTTTAACCTTCAGGCCGCCTGGACGACTGGTCACCTCGCCGCACAATCACTGCTGAGCTGATTTGGTAAACTTCAGCGGTTCAGAGAACAGAAATGGGTTGTTCCGGTGGATGTCGATGTCTTTTAGCAGTTCTTCTGTGGTCTGGCATTTGGCGGATACGACTTCGGTGTTGAGCCGGTAAACAGAAAGACCTTCTCCCGTCAGTTCGTATTTCGCAAAGAGGTATTTGTCATTTTCATCCTGCGGATCACTGCCTTGAACTTCCATCTGAATCAGATTAAGGTCGGCAGCTTTGATTTCGAATCCTTTAAAGGTGAGTGTGTCACTGCCTGCGGTGTAGATGGCATTGTAATCTGTTCCGGATGTTTTGATATTCATTGTCACTGCTTTACCATCCTCTGTCGCCTGACCAGTCCATGTTCCGGCAATGGCAGGGTTGGCCGGCGAAGCCGCGGTTCGGCTTAGCGGAACATCAAAGTCGCATCCGGCGAAAAGCATCGCGATAATCGGCAGTAGTATTTTTTTCATTTCGGGTCTCCTAGGTTTGTTTACGGTATGTTGTATTCCTTTTTCATCCAGTCAATGGCGCTGTCGGCAAGAAATTGCGGCTGGATGCCGGGTTCATCCTGATAAACTTCGATATGGTATTTCGGAATCCGGTCGACAACGAACTTTCCTTGATAGAGTACGTTGTCGCGATCGTTATTGCCAAGCAATACATAGGCGCGCAGATCCGGGTTTTTGCGAAGGAAGTCCAATGCGATACCGTTCTTTTGGAAGCCGCTAAAATCGGGGTTTTGCAGGATGATGCCGGCGGCGGGGCGCATGGTTGCGAAAATGGCCGTCGGAACTTTCCCTGCAATAAAACGGTATTCGCCGGCGATACGGAACCGTTGGGTGGCGTCGTCATACGCGGCAAGAAAATTTCCGTTCATCGTTTTGCCGATCTGCTGTTGTGCGGCATCTGGTAGAATTATGACGATCCATTTTTCTTTACGGAGACGATCTTTCACGCCGTCCCAGAACGCCGGTGATTCGAGGAAAAGGCACTTGTAAAACCGGCTGTCCGATTCGTGGTACCCCTGCGGAATATAAATATCATACTGGTATTCTCCCCGTGCCGGGCGGATGGATTCAGGAAGCATTTCCCAGTTTTCAGTTCTGCTGTACGAACAGTCGATTTGCACGACACGGTCTTCCGGGTAGAACAGTTTTTGTTTTTCCAGTTCCGCCCGCTTTGCCGTTTGTATTTTTTCGGCTTCCAATGCACGACCTTCCGCCTTCTTTGCATATTCCGGTGAAAGGTCGATCGCAGTTACTTTGCCGTTCAGTAAGGTTACTGTGCCGGTTTTAAATAGGAGGATTTCTTTTCCATCGCGAATCATCGAGCCGTTCGGCTCTCCGAGTTCTGTCAGAACCGCCGTGCGGGATGCTCCCTTTTCGATGCCGGCCGCTGCGGAATGCATTATCAGGAGGCCGAGGAACAGAAACCTTTTCATGGTTCCGAGACTACCGGACATTATCCCCAAAGACAATCTGCGAACAGTTGACTTCCTCTTGGAGATTGCATACAAGCCGGAGCAATAATTTCACGGCGGGCGAGGGATGAATACAAAACCAGTAATACAGTTTTTTTCGATGGCAGGCCTGTCCGCTCTGCTTTTTTTGAGCGGCGGCTGTTGTAATTTCTGTTCTTTGGAAGGAAACGGTCCAGCGACACGGGAAGAATGGGGCGCGTATCTGCCCGTCGCAACCGAGCGTCAAATGGATAAAATCCGTATTGAGGCCGAGACCAGCGATGTAACTTTGCTTTTCGACCGCGGCGCTTATGTCGGATATAAAACGAAGCTCCACCGGGAGTTCTCCTGGATTATTCCGGTTGGGCCGTATCACGAGCGGTCATTCTGGCTTCCCGATGCAAAACGGGATGAGCGCAGTCTCTGTGCCAAGATGGATTGCTGGGGCACAACCATTCTTCCGTTTATTGCCGGCCTTTTCATGGCCGGTGATGTGGAAGTCTATGATTATCCTCGCGGTGAATGCCTCGCCTATCAGCGGTTTATGCGTGCGGGTGTTATTCCGCTGGTGGCGTATGAGTCCAGTTTGATGCCGGTTACCAAAGAACAGCAGATGCCGGCCTGCCCTAATGTGATGGCGCCCGATTCACTCTGTCGGGTGATAACCTCTCTGGATGGAGTTAAGCCGGACCGGATGGGCGACTGTTATGTATGGCCGTCAACTTCTCTGGATCAGATTAAATATGACCGGCTGACCGCTTATTATTTTCTCTGCGGTCTGGTCGCCTTCGGACAGAAAAACGACCGGGCCTACATGCAGCTTGCCTGGATACCAATATCCTTGTGGTCACTGGAACCGGAGAAGCCGAAAACGTTCCGTGACTTTATTTCCCGGCGCTGACCGCGCCCAGCGGCAGTACCGTGCGGCCGTACACTTCGTTAAGAACCTGTGCGATACCGGCGTAGATGGCAGAGAAGCCGCAGACGAGTCCTTCGTAACCCGCCAGCGTCTTGAGCTGTGCATTTCCAGTGGCATCGCCGGCGGCGAGCAGCGCAAACAGCACAACCAGTGTTCCGAAAACAACCTGCAGGGCTTTAGAAAGTTTCAGCGCTCCGATGAACAGCAGCAGGGTGAAAAATCCCCATAATCCAAGGAAGCTGACCATGGCGATATTCGAAGCAGGTGCGGCCCAGCCGAATTTCGGCAGAACGATCAGTGCGACAAGGGTAAGCCAGAAAAAGCCGTAGGAAATGAAGGCGGTTGTCCCAAAGGTGTTGTTCTTTTTCCATTCCATGATGCCTGCAATGACCTGTGCCGTTCCGCCGTAGAAAATACCCATGGCGAGAATCATGGAGTTGAGTTCATAAAGTCCGGCGTTGTGGAGATTCAGCAGAACGGTGGTCATACCGAAGGCCAGCAGGCCGAGCGGGGCGGGATTGGCGGTGTTATCTTTGATGGTCATGGAGTTGTCGCACATGGAAAATTTCTTTCTATAACTATATTTTTGATTGGGAAAAAACGCAGTGATTTAATACAGCTTTTCCCCGAATTGACACCACTTTTTTAAAATTTATGAGCGTGGTTTCTTGAGCGGCAGCTCGCGGGATGGTTCTTCGCCGATGCCGGTTTCCCTTAACCGGTCGGGAAGAATTTCAATCAGCGCATAGGCATTACGGGATGAGGATTCGACCATTCCGCGAACCGTCACCTGATGGATGCCGTTTGCGAAAAAATATCCGCCGGTATGGACGTGTCCCGAGAACCAAGCCGCAACACACCCCGTTTCTTCTGCGGTACGGAGCACTTCATCGATATCTTTCAGTAACGGTTTGTCCGGCGCGAAATGGCAGAAGCAGATCACCTTTTCCCTTTTTACCGCCGCCTGCCGGAGCAGAGTGCATAGCCAGTTGATTTGTTCTTTTCCAAGCACGCCGTTGCCGGCCTGCACGCCGTTAAGCACGACGAAACGCCAGCCGGCGGCGCCGGGCACGGTGAAATCATAATACGCCTTTTTCAGTCCGTATTTTTCCAGAAGAGAATCGCGGTTCGCCATGACGCAATGATTGCCGATGACATGATAGTGCGGCATGGAGAGACGGTTGTAGATTTGTAGAACTTTGTCCAAATCCTGCGCGGACCGGGCGATGTCTCCGGGATAACCGTCAATAATGTCGCCGAGATGGATAGTGAACGCCGGTTTCTTCTGATTAAGATCGGCAACGCATTCATCCAGCCGTTGCAGTGAATCGCGGTAGTGTCGCACTTTCCATTGATCCTTGTCGGCATATTGCACATCCGTCATCACCGCAAAAGTGAATGGTGTTTTAGCGGACGGAGTTTGTGCGTTTAGGTTAAACGCGCACAGAAACGCCAGAACCGCCGCGATTTGTTTGACCGGATTCATGGCTCTTTTTTACAGCAGTTTGCGGGCATGTTCAATGGCACGGGCGATATCCTTGTGGATATTGGCGTGGCCGATTTTTTCAATCAGGCCGGATTTTTTCATGGCCGCCGCCGGCTGTTTATGAATGCCGGAAAGCAGCAGAACCGTTCCGTCGCGCTTCGCTGCCGTGACAACTCCTTCGAGCGCCCGCAGACCGGTGGCATCAATGGCCGGAACATTCCGCATCCGCAGGATCAGAACTTTCGGCATGCGTATTTTGCTTATTTCATCCTGAAACTTGCTGGCGGCACCGAAGAAGAAGGGCCCGTTGATTTCAAATACCTCCACACCCTTCGGTACATTGAACCGCGTCAGGGCGTTCGGATCGTTTTTGTCGACGCTCTCGTCATCCAAATTGACGACACCGATGTTGGTCACCGTTTCCATGCGGCGCATGAAGAGCAGGGCGGAGAGCACCACGCCGGTCTGAATAGCGACGGTGAGGTCGGCAAAAACGGTCAGCATGAACACGGTGAGCAGAACAAGCACATCGCTGCGCGGGCTGTAGAAGAGTTTAACAAAAAAATGCCACTCGCTCATGTTATACGCGACGATCAGCAGAACGGCGGCCAGCGCGCTCATGGGAATCAGTGCTGCATAACTTCCGAAGAAAAGCAGAACCAGCAGCAGTGTGATGGCATGAACTATTCCGGCCAGCGGCGTGGTGCCGCCGTTTTTAATATTGGTCGCCGTACGGGCAATCGCACCGGTCGCCGGAATTCCGCCGAAAAGCGGCGAGGCGATATTGGCAATTCCCTGCGCGACCAGCTCCATATTGGATCGGTGGCGCTGACCGGTCATACCGTCGGCGACCACGGCGGAAAGGAGCGACTCAATCGCGGCCAGTAACGCGATGGTCAGCGCGGGCTGGAAAAGTCCGCGCATCAGCTCAAGGCTGACGTCCGGGAAGGTGAACGCCGGCAGGTGATTCGGCACGCCGCCGAAACGGCTTCCAATGGTCTCGACCGGCAGTTTCAACAGCGAAACCAGCAGCGTGGTGACGATAATGGCGACCAGTGAGCCGGGAATGCGGCGGGTTATGCGCGGCCAGATGATCATAATCAGCAGGGCGAGCATGCCGAGTGCGGCGGAGCGCGGATCAATCAGGTGCAGGTGGGTTCCGATCGCTTCGAGCTTGCCGATAAATTCGCCGGGAAACTTTTCCATCTTCATGCCGAGGAAGGCGGGGATCTGCGTGACGGCGATGATGACGGCAATGCCGGTGGTAAAGCCGATGATGAGCGGGTAGGGCAGATATTTAAGCACCGAGCCAAGGCGGCAGACGCCCATCAGAACGAGCATAACGCCCGCCATCAGCGTGGCGACGGTGAGTCCGGCCATGCCGTATTGCTGGACGATGCCGTAAACGATCACGATGAACGCGCCGGTCGGGCCGCCGATCTGTACCTGGCTTCCGCTGAAAAAGGAAATGATAAAGCCTGCAATGATGGCGGTGTAAAGTCCCTGTTCCGGGCTGACGCCGGAGGCGATGGCGAAGGCGATGGCGAGCGGCAGGGCGACGATACCGGTGATGACTCCGGCGATCAGGTCGTTGGCGAAGTGCTTCAGTGAATAGCCCGAACGGTAGCAGGTGAGGATCTGCGGAATCAGACGCGTATGCATGGAACTCCTTTTTGGTCGCAAAACAAAGCGTCCCTCATATACCTTTCAGGCCTGATTTAAAGAAAATTCTATGAAACTTCGCATTAACCAGCTCGACCTGCCGCCGGGATACACGCCGGAACAGCTCCTCAAAGCCGCCGCCAAGGCGCTGAAATGCAATCCGTCGGCGCTGAGCGGACTCAAAAGCATCCGCCGCTCGATCGATGCGCGTGGCCGTTCGCCCCGTATGACCGTCGCCGTCGAAGTCGAATTTTCCGGCAAACTTCCCGCCGGACTGCGCGATGTTGAGTTTGTGGAACAAAAAAATCTAATCCCTAGTCCCCAATCATCAATCGGAAATCGGCAATCGGCAATCCTGGTGGTCGGCGCCGGTCCCGCCGGACTGATGGCCGCGCTCGGTCTGGCCGAAGCCGGACTCAAGCCGCTGTTGATCGAACGCGGCGAAGCCGCCGCGCCGCGCGCCAAACGGGTTGAAGCCTTCTGGAAAAACGGAACGCTGGATGTTGAAAGCAACGTCCTCTATGGCGAAGGCGGCGCGGGACTTTTTTCCGACGGCAAGCTGACGTCGCGCAGTAAAGACCGTCCGCGCGTCCGCCGCTTCCTCGAAGCGCTGGTGTCTTGCGGCGCGTCGCCCGATATTCTGATCGACGCCGAACCGCACATCGGCAGCGACGTACTCGAAGAACTGGTTCCGGCTTTGCGTAACCGGATTATCGAACTCGGCGGCGAAGTGCGCTTTGGCGCACGACTCGACCGGCTCGAAATTGAAAACGGCGCGGTACGCGGCGCGGTGATTTCCGGCGCTGAATACCGTACCGACTGTTGTGTATTGGCGACCGGCCACAGCGCCCGCGATATGTACGAAATGCTGGCGGAGCAGGGCATCCCGCTCGAAGCCAAACCGTTTGCTGTCGGTGTGCGGCTCGAAATTCCCCAGCACCGCATTGATACGGCACAGTGGGGCGGAAGTTTTCCAACGCTTGGTAAAGCCAACTTCCGACTGACACGCCGCGAAGAGGAAAACGCCCGCGCCTGCTATTCCTTCTGCATGTGCCCCGGCGGACTGGTCATTTCCTGTGCCTCGTCGGCCGGTCTGATGACCACCAACGGCATGAGTCTCTCTAAGCGCGACAAACCGTTCGGCAACGCCGCCTTTCTGGTTCCGGTGATGACAACCGATTTTGCATCATCTAATGACATTGCAGGACACGCTTCCCCGGTATTCTGGGGAGCCTGTGGTTGTAGCAGACACGCGCTCCCGGATACGGGAAGCGCGTCCTACAATAAAATGGGACATTATCCGGTATTGGCTGGCATCGAATTTCAGAAAAAAATGGAAGCGGCGGCATTCGCCGCCGGCGGATCGGATTATTCTTTGCCCGCTCAGCGGCTGGTGGATTTTCTGGAAGGTGCGGCGGCGTCAGAACTTCCGGCGGAACGTTCCTGCACGATGGCGCGTCCAGCGCAACTGCGCGGACTGCTGCCGGAATTTGTCGAACACACTTTACGCAGTGCCGTGCCGAAAATGCTCCGAAGTATGCGCGGCGTGATGCTGGATGAAGCGTTGCTCTACGCTTCGGAAACACGCAGCTCCAGTCCGGTGCGCGTCGTGCGCGGCGAAGATGGACAGTCGGCGGTTCGCGGACTCTATCCCTGCGGCGAAGGCGCGGGCTACGCCGGCGGCATCGTCAGCTCCGGCATCGACGGCCTGCGTATCGCCGAAGCGGTGATTGGAAGAATGGGATTAGGTTGAACGTTTCGCAGCATGATCGCGCAGCGTATTATGCCTGCGATGGTTGGGGGCTTATTTCGTTTCTTGTGACAATTCACTAAGTATTATGGTGTTGTACGCTTCAGCAAATGTGATGGCTGCCTTGGCCAAAGGCTCCGTGCAACCGCAAGGAAGTTTCCACTTCGGAATATTCTTGATGACTTCTAATTTGTCTGCCGGAACACCAATGGCAGATGCTCCTCTGGTGCCAGCAATACAAATGCGGGCTTTTCCGGCGGCGGAATCTGCCTTTGCAAGTTGCATGGCTTCAATCCTGATCTGATCGGGCGTCCCATTCGATAACACCGACGGGCAATTTATTCTAGCGCATGCCGCAAAAATAAACGAGATCGCAACAATCGCGATAAATCTTAAATACTTCATTTTTTTGTCCCAACAGTGTTTGTTATTAGCCGTACTTCAATTTTAAATGGGTTAAATTACCAGCGCTTGGAATGTAGCGCGGCGGTTCATGGGCGGCAATCTGGGAATGGGTTATTTTCAGTTCTTTCATTCCGAATCTCCATATTTTCCGCTTGTTTACGGTGTCGGGGAAATAATATACAGCGGCTCGAACTGGTGAGGAGACTGTATGGCGAAAGATGATAGCAGTTTAATTTCATTGGACGGGACGGTGACCGAGGTGCTTCCCGGCACGATGTATCGCGTGAAGTTCGATAACGGACACACGGTGCTGGCGCACGTCTCCGGCAAGATCCGCAAAAATTTCATCCGCATTTCCATCGGCGACAAAGTGACGGTCGAAATCTCCACCTACGATCTGACCAAGGGCCGCATCACCTATCGCCACGCCTGACCGGCATTGCCGTTTTTTCTGTTTTTACTTCGAAGGAGCTCCACGATTTGACGTGCAATCGAGGGGCTTGGAAGTTAAACGACTGTCATGAGATGCACTTTTCTAGGCACGGGTACTTCGCATGGCGTTCCGATGATCGGATGCAACTGTGCAGTCTGCCGGTCGGACAACCCGAAAAACAAGCGCCGCCGGTGCAGTCTGTATGTTCAGGCGGGTGGGAAGCAGCTGCTGTTCGACACGCCGCCCGATTTGCGCGATCAGGTGCTGACATTCGGCGTGGAGCGGATAGACGCGGTTTTCATCACCCATCCGCACGCCGACCATATTTTTGGTTTCGACGATATCCGCCGTTTCAGCGATCTGCAAAAAGCGCACATTCACGTTTACGGATCGCCGGAAACCATCGCCTCGATGCGAACCAAGTTTGATTATGTCGATAAGCCGAGCCATTCGTTCGGCGGGGTGCCGCGTGTGGTCTTTACGGAAATGACCGCGCCGGTCGAGGTTGGCGGCGCGAAAGTGACACCGGTTCCGGTGATGCACGGCGAGGAAGCGGTTTATGGTTTTCTGGTCGAAGCGGACGGTCAACGGCTGACCTACATTCCCGACTGCTCCGGCATTCCGGAAAACAGCTTCCGGCTACTGGAAAATCTGGATGTGATGATTCTCGACGGCCTGCGTCCCGGACGGCATGCCACCCATTTTTCGATCGAAGAATGTATAGAAAATCTCCAGCGAATTGGTGCCAAACGGTCGTTTCTGACCCACCTGACTCACCATTCCGATCATGACGCGCTCCAGACCGCGCTGCCTGCCGGTATTGAAGTGCCGTGGGACGGGTTGACGGTTTCTTGAAATTGGCGGGGATGCCGATTGACACCCCTGTCAGTGCCGTGCTAAAAGCCCCCCTCATTTTTCCGCTGATATCGTGTTTTTTGTGTAACGGAAGGGCTTAACGAATGGCTGCAAAAAAGGTTTCGAAGAAGAAAACGGCAACAAAAGCTGTGAAGAAAGCGCCAGTAAAAAAGGTTGTCAAAAAAGCGCCTGCCAAAAAGACTCCTGCCAAGAAGGTTGCTGTTAAAAAAGCGCCGGCAAAAAAGGTACCCGCCGCAAAGAAGCCGGTCAAAAAAGTGCTGCCGGTTCATGTGCATAAACCGGCTGCTCCGGTGCACGCCGGTCCTCCCGCTAAAAAGCTGTCGCCTAAAGAAGCACGTGAATTTAAAGATCTTCTGCTGACGCTCCGTGAACGCGTTTCCGGTGAATACACTACGCTGTCGCGTGACAATCTCGAAGCCAACCAGCGCGATCCGTCGCTGTCCGACCAGGGCACCGATACGTTTGACCGCGAAATGGAACTCAACATGATGGGCAGCGAGCAGGAAGTTCTGTTCGAAATCGACGCGGCACTTCGCCGGATCGAAAAGGGCACCTACGGCATTTGCGAGCTGACCGGTCAGCCGATCAATATCGAACGGCTCCAGGCATTGCCTTATGTGCGGTACACCGTGCGTGCTCAGTCCGAGCTCGAAAAAGGCCGCGCCCACTACCGCCCCTTCGGCGGCACCATGCGCAGCTAGGAGAATCTCATGCTGGTACTCATTCTGGGTCTGGTCGTTGTTCTGCTTGATCAGCTGACCAAACTCCGGGTGCGCGCAGATTTCATCTGCGGCGGTGATCCGCAGGCGGTTATTCCCGGTTTTTTTAATCTTGTCTATGTCCGCAACGAAGGCGCGGCGTGGGGTATGTTCGGCGGGCAGCAGGTGCTGCTGGTGCTTCTTTCTGTCGGCGTACTCATTTCTTTGGCCATTTATCACCGCAAACTGCTCAATCCGACGCTTGACCACCGCATTGCGCTCGGCCTGATGGTCGGCGGAATTTGCGGCAACCTGATTGACCGCATCCGTGTCGGCTGGGTTACCGACTTTCTCGATTTCTATGTCGGCTTCTATCACTGGCCGTCTTTCAACGTGGCCGACTCGGCCATTTGCATCGCTGTCGGCATCTATCTGCTTTCATCGCTTTGGCACACCCGCCATCCGTTGAAAAACGAATCGAATGACTCTAAATAAACCCAGCGCATTTGTGCTTGTCGGTCCGACGGCCTCGGGCAAAAGTGCCGTCGCCCAGCGGATTGCCGAGCGAACGGGAACTTCTATCGTCTCCGCCGACTCCATGAATATCTATCGCGGTATGGATATCGGCACGGCCAAGCCGTCGCTGGCAGAACGGGCGCTTGTCAAAACCTGGGGTATCGACCTTGCCGATCCGACGGAACCGTTCAGTGTCGGTGACTGGCTTCGTGCGGTTCGTCCGGCTTTTCAAAGTTCACAAACTCCGATTGTTGCCGGCGGCACCGGACTTTACGTTAAATGTCTTCTCCAAGGACTCGACGATCTGCCGACCGCCGACGAAGCGCTTCGTGAACGGACGGAAAAAATGCCGCTCGCCGAATTACAGGCCGAGGCGCAGACATCCGCGCCGGAGGCTTACGAAGCGCTCGCCGATAAAGAAAATCCGCGCCGTCTCATCCGGCTGCTGGAAGGAAAAAAAACTTCCGATAGCTGGCAGAGCGAAATGCCGGTTGTCATCGGACTGCACGTTGAGCGCGATGAACTACACCGGCGGATCGCCGCGCGGATTGAAAAAATGTACGCTGGCGGACTGCTCGACGAGGCGCGCGGCCTCGCCGGACTCAAACTTTCTCCGACGGCGCAACACGCTATCGGTTACGCCGAAGCCTTCGCCGTTCTGCGTGGCGAAATGACCGAATCCCAGGCTAGAGAAAAGACCATTATCCGCACCCGTCAGCTTTCCAAGCGCCAGATGACCTGGTTCCGCCATCAGCTTAATGTGAAATGGATCGAAACGGCGGCATTCGCCGACCTTGGACAACTTGCGGATAAGGTTTACAATGCCTGTAGGGAAAGCGGGCCGGTGCCGCTGGCTGGAGTCCGTTGATGAAAGAGATGAAAACAACTGTACCGCATGCTCAGGAGCGCGCCTTGCTGGTCGGCGTGGCGGTACGCGGGCGGACGGATACGTGGGATGTTCGTGACACCCTTGAGGAACTCGAACAGCTGACGGAAAGCGCAGGCGCGGAGGTTGTCGGACAGATGCTCTGCAAGCAGTCTAAAGTCCACGCCGCTCATTTTATTGGCAAAGGCAAGGCGGAAGAACTGGCGCAGCTGGCGAAAGATACCGGCGCCAATCTGGTGATTTTCGACGAGGATCTTTCTCCGGCGCAGGGCCGCAATCTGGAAGAGGCGCTCGCCGTGCGCGTACTCGACCGGACTCAGCTGATTCTTGATATTTTTGCTAAGCGGGCGCGGACAAAAGAAGGCTGCTTGCAGGTTCAGCTGGCGCAGCACCGCTATCTACTCCCCCGTTTACGGCGGATGTGGACGCATCTGGAACGGCAGGGCGGCGGTATCGGTTTGAAAGGACCGGGCGAAACGCAGATCGAAATGGACCGCCGCAGCATTCAGAATTTGATCCGTACGCTGACCAAGGAGTTGGAGCTGGTGCGTACCCGCCGCGCGGAACAGCGGCGCGGACGTCAGCGCCACGGCTGGGCGCTCGTTTCGATTGTCGGCTACACCAACGCCGGCAAATCGACACTGCTCAACCGGCTGGCGGGTGCCGATATTTACGCTGAAGACCAGCTTTTCGCGACGCTCGACCCGACGACACGGCAGGTTGAACTGCCCAATCGGGAACCGTGTCTGATGACCGACACTGTCGGATTTATCCGTAAACTGCCGCACCATCTGGTGGATTCTTTTAAGGCGACGCTTGAGGAAGTGGTTGAGGCTGATCTGATTCTGCATGTGATTGACTGCTCCCATCCGCAGGTCGAACAGCAGATTGCGGCGGTGAATGTTGTATTGCAGGAGATTGGCGCGGAAGACAAACCGGTGCTTTGTGTGCTGAACAAAATTGATAAAGACGCGGGCCGGAATGTTGCGCGTCAGCTGAACCACACCATACGGCGTTCGGTGCCGGTTTCGGCCGTCACGGGCGAAGGAATGGAAGCATTGCTGAACGCGCTGGCGGACTGTCTGAAAGGCGACAAGCAGTTGATGGAACTGGCGATTCCGCTCAGTGAAGGACGTTTGCTGGCCCAGTTGAAGCAGTCGGCCACGGTTCTGGAAGAAAAGTATGAAGGCGAATACGCCGAACTGCTCGTCCGTGTTCCGGCGCAACTTGTTCCGCGCTGTCAGCCGTATCTGGCGGAGAAGGGTTGAATTCCGGCGCGGTCTGTTTAATAGTGCGACCCACTAATTCAGGGAGAAACCAATGGCATATGATTTAACAGGCAAAATTAAGGTGGTTAAGGAGACTCAAACCATCGGAGCGAAGGGCTTTACCAAACGCGAGTTTGTGGTGACGGTGGAAGAAGGCAAATATCCGCAGGACATCGCGCTGGAGTGCGTTCAGGATAAGACCAAACTGCTTGACGGTCTGAAAGAGGGTCAACTGGTGACGGTGACGTTTGATATCCGCGGACGCGAATACAACGGACGTTATTTCAACAACCTGCAGGCGTGGCGCATCAAGGCCGAAGAGTCCGGCGAATCCGCTGGTGACGACCGTCCGCCGATTCCGGCTGACGCCGAAGCCCCCGGCGATTTCGACGACGATATTCCGTTTTAGAGGAGCGGAATGTTGGAATATGGGATTGTTGGATTACTGAATTTTCATTAATCCATACATCCTCAAATCCAGTTATCCAATTTTTATGAAAGGAATGTGTGATGAAAGTTGTATTGGCTTATTCGGGCGGTCTGGACACGACGGTGCTTCTGACCTGGCTGCAGGAAACGTATAAGGCGCAGGTAATCTGTTACTGCTCAAATGTCGGGCAGGAAGAAGAGCTGGACGGCTTGGAGGCCAAAGCGCTCAAGCACGGTGCCGTCAAGTGCGTGGTGGACGATGTCCGCGAGGAGTTCGCCAAAGATTTTATTTTCCCGATGATGCAGGCCAACGCGATTTATGAAGGAACCTATCTGCTCGGTACTTCAATTGCCCGTCCGCTGATCGCCAAACGCATGATGGATATCGCTATCGCCGAAGGCGCGGAAGCCATCTGCCACGGTGCGACCGGCAAAGGCAACGATCAGGTTCGCTTTGAACTGACTGCTTATTCAATGAAGCCCGATATCAAGATTATCGCCCCGTGGCGTATGCCGGAGGTTTTTAAGTTTAAAGGCCGTCCCGACATGATCAAATATCTAGAAGACCGCGGTATTCCGTGCTCGGTCTCCAAATCAAAACCCTACAGCACAGACCGTAATCTGCTGCACATCAGTTTTGAGGGCGGCATTTTGGAAGATCCGTGGAATGAGGCCGACGAAAATATGTGGTGCATGACTAAACCGCTGTCGCAGGCTGCTGATAAGCCGGAATATGTCGAAATCAGTTTTGAAAAAGGTATTCCAGTTGCCGTCAACGGCAAAAAACTTTCTCCGGCTGCGCTGATGAAAAAGTTGAATGCCATCGGTTGCGAACACGCCATTGGCCGGATCGATATTGTCGAAAACCGTTTTACCGGCATGAAAGATCGTGGCATCTACGAAACGCCCGGCGGCACCATTCTGCACCACGCACACCGCGCCATGGAATCCATCACGATGGACCGTGAAGTGATGCACTTGCGCGACTCTCTGATTCCTAAATATGCCACGCTGGTTTACAACGGTTTCTGGTTCGCTCCGGAGCGTGAAATGCTCCAGGCGGCGATCTTTGAGAGTCAGAAAACTGTCACCGGCGATGTCCGCGTGAAGCTTTTCAAGGGCGGTGTGCATGTTTGCGGGCGCCGTTCGCCGTATTCGCTCTACGATTCAAAGGTTGTCAGCTTTGACGAGGCGGGCGGCTATGATCAGACCGATGCCACCGGTTTCATCAAACTCAACGCTCTGCGGCTGCGCGTTCGTGCGGCGATGCAGAAAAAACAGGGATAAGATTTCTGGAGTTTGGGAAAAGGGTTCCAGTTGCTGGAACCCTTTTTATTGTAGTTTTCCCACTTTAGATGCAATTTTTACCGGCCTGTGGCGTTATTATTCACCAATACACCTTATTGTCCGTTGAAGCTGAGGTGTTCTCCATGTGGGGAACCAGTACACCGGTCGTGGGTGCTGTTTCAGGAGATGCTGATGAAGAAGTGGGTTATTCTTGCTGTTGTGCTAACGATGGTTGCCGGTGTTGAGGCAAAACCGAAGGGCAAATCAAAAGGCGGGGGAGATGCTGCCAGTTCAGTAACCAAAGCGGCATTCATGTCGACGCAGAAGAAGAGTGCAGAAGCCGCTGGAATAGCATTCGATGAGGCTAAAGCAGAAACTGCTTTCGCCACACAGGACAAGAACGGGGACGGTGTGCTTACCGCGGACGAGAAGACCACGACGGCCAAGGGTAAAAAAGGCGCCAAAGGCAAAAAGAAATAAGCCAGTTGAGGTGTAGTTGTATCAAAGTCCTGCGGGGGTTCCTCGCAGGACTTTTTTTATTTTGCTGGCTGCGGTTTCAGTGTGGCTTTCTTCAGTTCGGCGAGTTTCGGACTTTTCTTCAGCAGATAACTCAGTTCGGCCTGGTGCGCTTTGGTCGATCGGAGGCTCAAAGCCTTAAACTCCTCATTTTCGGTCAGGAGTTTCTTTTTGAGTGTTCGTGCGGCTTCGGTAGTTTGGAATGCTTTCGGCCAGCGTTTTGTCATTTCAGTATCGATGGCAACCCGGTCGTTTACCAGCTGATCGAATGCAGAGTCTTCTTTCATTAGTTTGTCACGCAACAGGGTTTCGGCTTCGTTGTAGGCGACGCGCGGATCGGCCGGATGGTCATTACGTTCGGCCTGCCGCACGAGAAGTTTTGTTTTTAGATCGTCGGTGTCAGCTTTGGGTGTCGCCGTCCAGACGGTGACATTGGCGAATGAGGCGAATTCTCCGAGCACCGGGAATCCAAAATTTGTTTTTGGTGAACCGATCTGTTCCTGCGTGCCGAGAACGAAAGTTTCATTGTTGATATGTGCGAGTAAATTGTTGCCGCAATATTCGACAACGATGGTGTACCAAACCCCTGGCTTAAATGTGACATTCTGCCGGCCCAGCGGCAGGGAGAGAGAGCGTTCGTCTTTTTTGTCACGATCTTTATTGATGGTCATGCCGTCCGGCGTGATACCTACACGCGAATGGTGTCCTTTGGCTTCATTTACACTCAGGAAAAAGCCTCTGCTTCCGTCGAGTTTAAAATCGAACTGCAAAACGGCGTTTGTGAACGGAACGTTGGCGCGGATACTGGCGGAGTGGTGGTCGGCGGCGAGCTCTTTCCCGGTCAGAACGCCGTTTTCAACCTGCCAGAGTCCTTTGGCAACAGTCCAGCGGTTTGTATCGATGGCGGGATTGGAAAAATTTTCGCAAAAGAGGATGTCGCCTTTCTGGGTCAGCCAAAGGTCGGGGCTGGCGGGCTGTTCGGCGAAACTGACAGAACAGGGCAATAAACTGAGAGCGAACCGTACGAACATTTTATTCATGGCATACCTCCGTGATTGGACTGTTTTCAATCCGTAAAGGCTATTCTTCCGGAGTTGAGATGCCCAGCCGTAATTTACGGAGCCGGTAAAAACATTTTCCTGATGATTCCTGCTGGTGTGCCGTTTCAAACGGTGGTAGTAAGCCCTTCGAAAAATTCATGAAAGGCGAATGAGCACTATCCATATCCGGCCCGCGACACTGGAAGATATTCCGGCGATTGAGGTAATTGAGAACAGTTGTTTCACTGACGACCGGCGTAGCAGTCCGCGCGCCCTCCGGTACAGCCTGAAGAGCAAGTCACAAAGCGTCTGGGTGGCTGTTGCCGGACGGAATGAAATCGCCGGCGCCATGATTCTTTACCACCATTCCCTCTCTATTCGTATTTTTTCAATCGGGGTGCTGTCCGCCTTTCGCGGTGCCGGCGCCGGTCAGCAGATGATGGAAAAAGCGCTGATGCTGGCGCGCCGCGCCGGCTGTGATGCCGTAACGCTGGAGGCCGATGAGCACGACCGCCGGCTCACCGGCTGGTATGAAAAATTCGGTTTTCAAATTAAAAAGACGTTGCGGGATTATCACTCGCCAGGCGCCCATGCCGTACGTATGCGGCTGAACCTGAAGAAAGCGCTTGAAGGAGGGCGCGTGCGTGGCCGTTCGTAATCTGATTATTCTTAACAACCCGGCGCATTGGACTTTCGACATCGAAGAAGTTGAGGTGGTTTCTGCCAAGGCGTATCTGACGGAAAGCCGCTACGCGGAAATGAAAAACGCGCGCGTCTTCAACCTTTGCCGTTCCTACCGCTACCAGTCCGTTGGTTACTACGTTTCGCTGCTGGCCGCTGCTCGTGACCACCGCGCCATTCCAAGCGTTACCACCATGCAGGATTTCCGTTCGCAAACGATCATCCGTACCATCGCGGAAGATATTGATGAACTGATTCAGAAAACGTTCGCCAAGGTGACGGAAAAGGAGTTTACGCTCTACATTTACTTCGGTCAGACGGTTCTGCCGGAGCACCGTTATATCGGCCGCTCGCTCTATAATCTTTTTCAGGCCCCGCTGCTTAAGGTCAGTTTTGAATTCACCAAGAAGTGGCTGATTCAGCAGATTACGCCGCTGTCGCTCGGCCAGATTCCGGAAGTGGACCAGGAGCACATCGCCGAATTTGCCCGGAACTATTTTTCACGCAAACGCTTTCACGATACGCGGATTCAGCAGTATGCCTACGACCTTGCCATACTCGTCAATCCGGCGGAAAAAAACGCGCCGTCCTGCCCGCGAGCGCTCAGACAGTTCGAAGAAGCTGCTGATGAACTCAACGTTTATACCGAGTTCATCACGCGTGAAGATTACAGCCGTCTGCCGGAATTCGATGCACTTTTCATCCGCGAAACCACCTCGGTAAACCACCACACTTACCGCTTTTCACGCAAGGCTCACGCCGAAGGGCTGGTTGTCATTGACGATCCGTGGTCCATTATGCGCTGCGCCAATAAAGTTTATCTTGCCGAACGACTGGCGCAGGCCAAGTTGCCGGCGCCGCGTACCGTTATTCTTCAGCGGGAATCGCTGAAAAGTTCTCCGGCCAGTCTGGGAATTAGTTTTCCCTGTGTGCTTAAACAGCCCGACAGCGCCTTTTCGCAGGGCGTGGTGAAGGCTGAGAACGAAGCCGAATTCCGCGAGCAGCTCGACAAACTGTTTGAGAAATCCGACCTGATCATTGCGCAGGAATTCATGGCTTCGGACTTCGACTGGCGCGTCGGTATTCTCGACCGCAAACCACTCTACGTTTGCAAATATTACATGGCGGACGGTCACTGGCAGATTTGCAACTGGGAGAGCGAAATGATCGGCGATCGCCGCTTTGGCCGGAGCGAAACGCTGCGAGTCGAAGATGCGCCGCTTGCCGTCGTCCAGACCGCGCTCAGAGCCGCCAACCTCATTGGCGACGGATTTTACGGCGTAGACCTTAAACAGATCGGCGACAAAATCGTCGTCATTGAAGTTAACGACAACCCCAGTATTGATTACGGCGTCGAAGATATCGTCCTTAAAGACGAGCTCTACCTTACCGTCATCCGCTCTATTATCAACCGCATCGACGGTCCGCGGAAATAATCCGGCAAGCTAGTTCCGGCCATCGGAACGGTGGCGGGCCATGACGCTGTGGCGGCGGCCGTAGAGGAAGTAAATCAGCAGGCCGAGCAGCATCCAGATCGCCAGTCGCAACCAGTTTGCCGGCGGCAGCGAGAGCATCAGCACCAGACAGAATCCGACGCCGAGCAGCGGAATAACCGGCGACCACGGACAGCGGAACGGACGTGCCGCCTCGGGATGCCGGTACCGCATGATCAGCACCGCTGCGCAAACGATGACGAAGGCCAGCAGCGTTCCGATATTGACCAGTTCCGCCAATACGCCAAGCGGTATGAAGGAAGCCATCGCTCCGACCAGTATACCGGTGAGAATGGTGGATTTCCACGGTGTACGGAATTTCGGATGCACGGCGCCGAAGAAACTTTTTGGCAGCAGGCCGTCGCGCGACATGGCGAGAAATATGCGCGGCTGGCTGAGCATCAGTACCATCATCACTGAAGTAATGCCGCCGATGGCGCCCAACGAAACGACGAACTGGCCCCAGGGCAGTCCAACTCGCTTAAATGCGTCGGCCACCGGCGCGTCCACGTCGATCTGGTCGTAGGGAACCATGCCGGTTAATACAACCGTTACGGCGATATACAGAACGGTGCAGATGACCAGCGAGGCAATGATGCCGATTGGAACGTCGCGCTGGGGGTTGCGGGCCTCTTCGGCCTGAGTCGAAACGGCATCGAAGCCGATGTAGGCGAAAAAAATCATGGCAGCGCCAGCCATCATGCCGATCGGCGCTCCGTCGAGACCGGTCTGGCCGCAGACTGTTTTGCCGAACAGGCTGAATCCGGTCCATCCAAAGGGAGCAAACGGGTGCCAGTTGGCCGGGTTGATATAAAACGCACCTACACCGATTACCAGCAGCACCACGCCGAGTTTGACGGCTACCATCAGGTTGTTGAACCGCGAACTTTCCTTGATGCCGATGATGAGCAGAACGGTGAGGATCGCCACGATAACGAGTGCCGGCAGGTCGAACCAGCTTCCGGTGCTTTGGAAGCCTCCCCGCACCGGATCGAAGTCGAACGGCGCAGTGGAAAGGATATGCGGAACTTTGACATTGAACATATCGATGAAGTTCTGAAAGTACTTGGACCAGCCGTGTGCGACAGACGCCGAGGCGACGGTGTATTCAAGGATGAGATCCCAGCCGATAATCCAGGCGAACAGCTCGCCGAGTGTTGCGTAGGCATAGGTGTAAGCTGAACCGGCCACCGGAGCCATCGAAGCGAATTCCGCGTAGCAGAGCGCCGAGAAGATGCAGGCCATTCCTGACATGACGAAAGACACCACCAGCGCCGGGCCGGCTTTGAAGTGGGCGGCGTAACCGGTGATGACGAATATACCGGCTCCGATAATACAGCCGACGCCGAGGCTGGTCAGTGACCACGGGCCGAGGACGCGCCGGAGGCGGTTGTCGCCTTCCATTTCTTTGTGCAGTACATGAAGCGGCTTCCGCTCGAAAAGATGGCGAAACATGGCTCGTGCTCCTTCCTGTTTCCTGACGGTTATTTAAGGACCCTGTCAGGCAAATAACCTATCTGTGACTTAAAAGTCAAAGGGAACCTGCCTGGAATTAGCCAAACAGAGACACTTTTTGCTTCATTTTTGCCGGGGTTTGGAAAAGGCTGTAACCCGCATTCCAGATTGATGGGAAACGGAGAGAATAATGTCCGATAAAAAGTGTCCTTTAAACCGTGAGCAGCTCGAAGCATTGACGGAAAAAATTCCGACGCCGTTCCATATTTACGACGAAGCGGCTATTCGTGCCAATGCCCGCGCCCTGAAAGCCGCGTTTGCATGGAATCCCGGCTTTAAGGAATATTTCGCAATCAAGGCGACGCCCAATCCGTACCTGATGAAAATCCTGAAAACTGAAGGTTTCGGCGCGGACTGTTCGTCGCTTCCGGAGCTGATGCTGGCGGAATCGGTCGGCCTGTCCGGCGAGGAGATCATTTTCACCTCCAATGACACGCCCGCCGGTGAATATGTGAAGGCTGCGGAGCTCGGCGCGATTATCAATCTCGACGACATTACGCATATTGAGTTCCTCGATCAGTGCGCCGGGTTGCCGGAGCTGGTTTGCTTCCGCTATAACCCCGGACCGCTCAAGGGAGGCAATGCGATCATCGGCCATCCCGAAGAGGCTAAGTACGGTTTTACCCGGCCGCAGCTTTTTGAAGGTTACCGCATTCTGCGCGATAAGGGCGTGAAGCGTTTCGGTTTGCACACGATGGTGGCTTCGAACGAACTCGACTCGGCTTATTTTATCGAAACGGCGCATCTGCTTTTTGATCTCGTCGGCGAACTTTCTGCGGAACTGGGAATCCGCTTTGAATTCGTCAACATCGGCGGCGGGATCGGTATCCCGTACAAACCCGAACAGAAGGCGGTTGACCTGAAAATGGTCGGGGAGGGCATTCGCCGGCTTTACACTGATAAAATCGAAAAGACCGGCCTTGCTCCGCTCGATGTGCGGCTGGAGTGCGGACGGATGGTAACCGGCCCGTACGGCTGGCTGGTCAGCCGGGTTCTTCATAAAAAGAACACTTACAAGCAGTATGTCGGCCTCGATTCCTGCATGGCGAACCTGATGCGTCCGGCGCTATATGGCGCCTACCATCACATCACCGTGCCAGGTAAAGAAAACCTGCCGCACGACTTTGTCTGCGATGTAACCGGATCACTTTGCGAGAACAACGACAAGTTTGCCATTAACCGTGCACTGCCGCCGGTCGAGATCGGCGACCTGGTGGTCATTCACGATACCGGTGCGCACGGTCATGCCATGGGCTTTAACTACAACGGTAAACTGCGCTCAGCCGAGCTGCTCCTGCGCGAGAACGGTGAAGTGGTGCAGATTCGCCGCGCCGAAACCATTCAGGATTATTTCGCCACCCTCGATTTTGCGGGTTTGAATAAATTCAAAGTATAGGGCATAGTCCGGAGCCTAAGGAGAGTGTCATGTTACAGGGAGCCCATACAGCGATTGTCACCCCGTTCAATACGGACGGATCGGTGGATTATGTTCGCTATTGCGAACTGATTGAGTTTCAGATCGAAAACGGAATCGACGGAATTGTGCCGGTCGGTACAACAGGCGAATCGCCGACGCTCAATAATGATGAGCACATGAAGGTGATTGAAGAGACCGTTAAAGCGGTCCATGGCCGTGTGCTGGTGATCGCCGGAACAGGCGCCAATTCAACCGCCGAGGCGGTCGATCTGACGACACGGGCCAAAGAGCTGGGTGTGGATGCCACGCTGCAGGTGACGCCGTATTACAACAAACCAAATCAGGAAGGCCTTTACCGCCACTTTTCCGCGGTCGCCGATATCGGCCTGCCGGTGGTGCTTTATAATGTTCCGGGGCGGACAAGCCGCGAAATTGCTGTCGAAACCGTGGCCCGGCTGGCGACCCATCCTAATGTTGTGGCCGTCAAAGAAGCGGGCGGAAAGGTGGAGCGGGTAAAACAGACGCTGGATGTCTGCGACCTCGAAGTGCTTTCCGGTGACGATGCCCTGGCTTTGCCGATGATGCGCGACGGCGCAATCGGTGTGATTAGTGTGGCTTCCAACGTAGTTCCAGGTGTGGTGGCGTCGCTTATTCATACCGCACTGGAAGGGAACTGGGATGCCGCCCAGCTGTTGCACAGCCGGTATGTAAAACTTTTCGATGCAATGTTTGTCGACACCAACCCGATTCCGGTTAAGGCCGCACTGGCGATGATGGGGAAAATCCAAGAGGTTTACCGCCTGCCGCTTTGTGAAATGAGCACCGCAGATAAGGAAACCCTGCGGAAGGCGATGGTATCGGCCTGTGTGCTGTAAGTGAGCCGAGTTACGCACGAGATGCTTGCCGACGGAAGGAGCGCCTAGTACAATGCGCGCATCAGACGGCGATTTTCAACAGAAAGGATAATCACATGGCTAACGTAGGTAAGCTACTCGAGAAAAAAAGCAAAGAACTCATTTCTGTATCTCCCGACACCGGAATTCGCGACGCTATCGCAAAAATGGCTGAAAAGTCCGCGGGGACTGCGCTGGTGATGGATGGCAACAAGCTGGTCGGCATTTTTTCAGAACGCGACTTTATCCGCAAAGTGTACCTGAAAGATAAATGCGGCAAACAGACCAAGGTGAGCGAGATCATGTCTACCAGTCTTACCACCGTAGCGGCCGATACAACGCTGGAGAGCTGCATGGAAATGATGACAGAAAAACGTATTCGTCATCTTCCGGTGATGGAGAACGACCGGGTTGTCGCGGTGATTTCTATCGGCGATATCGTCAAATTTATGGTGCAGGAAAAAGAGTTTGTCATCAAAAACCTGCAAAGCTATATCTCCGGCCCCGGTATGTAAAACCGGGCATGCGGTTTGGATGGAAGGCTTCCGATTTATGGAAGCCTTTTTTATTCTTCCGGCCTGAAAGGTTCGGCCGTCAAAGTGCCGCCTTTTTTAACCAGCTTTTCAATCTTCTGTTCAACTTCATTGAGTTTCGCAGAGCAGAGCGTAACCAGTTTCGAGCCTTCTTCGAAATGTTTGATCATTTGTTCGAGTGCAAGATCGCCGCGTTCCATCTCCTCGACAATGGTTTCGAGCCGTTCGAGCGATTTTTCAAAATCCACCGGTTTCTCGGCCATAATCATTTCTCCTTATCTTTAACTTCTGAAACAACCGTTCCCTTGGCAAGCCGTGTGCGGATAACGGCACCTTTTTTGAGTAAAGCGGAATCGCGTACAACCGTGCCGTCTGCCGTTTGCGTCAGGCTGTAGCCGCGGTCGAGCACCGCCAGCGGGCTTAGCGCCCGGAGCTGCACTTTCAGCCGCCGCAGCGTTTGTCTGCGCCCGGTCACTGTACTTCCCATGCAGTGGTTCATGGTCTGCTGTATGCCCGGTAAACGCTGTTTCTGAGCGGTCACGGCATTTTTTAAACATGCGGCGAGTGTCCGGAGGGTTTCATCCGCCTTTTGCTGCCGTTGCCGCAGATCGTCCATCAGCGCATGAACCATCGTTTGCCGGAATCCGGGGATCCGTTCGCGTAAGATATGGACCTGATTCTGCAACGACCCGCCGAGTCTCGCCGCCAGCCGGACAAGCTGCGTTTCCAGCTCGGCCTTTACCGGCACGGCCAGCTCGGCCGCCGCCGACGGGGTCGGTGCCCGCACATCAGCGACAAAATCGCTGATGGTGAAATCAATTTCATGGCCGACGGCTGAAATCACCGGAATCCGCGACGCGGCAATGGCGCGGGCGACCACTTCCTCATTAAATGCCCAAAGGTCTACGATGCTTCCGCCGCCGCGCCCGACGATCAGGATGTCGATATCGTCACGCGTGTTGAGATATTCAATCGCGGCGGCAATTTTATCCGCCGCGCCTTCGCCTTGGACGGTAACGGGCGCGAGCAGGATTCCAAGGTTCGGAAAACGCCGCGTCAGGACGTTGATAATGTCACGGATCGCCGCGCCGGTGGGTGAGGTGACCACGCCGATTTTCTGCGGCAGAAGCGGCAGCGGCTTCTTCCGTCCGGCATCAAAAAGTCCTTCAGCGGCCAGCCTGGCTTTCAGTTTCTCAAACTGCTCCTGAAGCGAACCTTTGCCCGCTTCTTCCATTTTGCGGATGATGAGCTGATAGCTTCCGCGCGGTTCGTAGAGACTGGCCTGCGCGAGGACGCGCACGTTCAGTCCGTCTTTCGGCGCGAACGTCGTAGCGGCATTGTTCTGCTTAAACATGGCGCAAGAGACAGCTGCGGATTCGTCTTTGAGCGTAAAATACCAGTGGCCGCTCGATTGGCGTGTCAGGCGCGATATTTCGCCTTCAACCCAGACCTCGCCGATGCCGTTTTCGAGTGTAAAGCGTGCCGCACGGTTCAATTCGGCGACGCTGTAAATTTTCCGCTTTTCTTCCATCACTCTCTTTCGCGGATGCGTTCAATAGAGCGTGCCTTGCCGGTTTTGATATCGATATCCAGAATGACCCCTTCGAGCGCCGGATCGTTTTTAGCCGGATCGAATTTTTGCGGCATCCCTGTGATAAAGCGCCGGATGACCGGCTCGACTTCACGGCCAATTACGGAATCTTTCGGGCCGGTCATGCCGAGATCGGTGATGTAGGCCGTGCCATTCGGCAAAATGGCTTCATCAGAAGTCTGGACGTGAGTGTGCGTTCCGAGCACCGCAGTGACGCGCCCGTCGAGGTAGCGGCCCAGCGCAATTTTTTCCGAGGTCGCCTCAGCGTGAAAATCAACAAGGATGGTTTTGGCTTGTGCCATGCTGATCAGCCGGTCGGCGGCACGGAACGGGCAGTCGGCCGGATCCATAAAAACGCGGCCGATCAGCGAGATAATGCAGATCGGGCCTTCGTCGGTTTCGATGGTGGTCATGCCGCGGCCTGCGGCGGCGGGTGGGAAGTTGGCGGGGCGGACCAGACGCGTTTCGGTAGCCAGCGATGCGGCGAGGTTTTTGTCGTCCCATGTATGGTCGCCAAGCGTCAGGGCGGCGGCTCCGGCGGCGAAAAGCGCCTCGGCGATTTCCGGTGACGGGCCGCGCCCTCCCGCGGCGTTTTCGGCATTGGCAATGACGAGATCGATCCGGCCTTCGGCCCGCAGCCGTCCGGTGATGCGCTGGAAAATCTGCCGTCCCTCGCTTCCGACCATATCGCCTGTGAAAAGAATTCTCATGCCCGGCAGTCTGCCACAACACCCTGGCGGGCAAAAGATTTACTTACGGAGGAACGAACAGCGGCCTGGCGTTTTGTGCGAAAAAATCAGCTCAAAGTCGCTGACTTCGTCTTCCTCTGGGACGAAGGTTTCGGTTTCTTCAAAGCGGTTGTCTTGTTTGAGCAGTTTGTGAATATCCGCAAAATAGGGCAGGTGGTCGGTTGAGGCATGGATCTTCCCGCCGGGCTTTAGCGTCCGGGCGATGGCATCCATAAACAGTTCATTGAAGATGCGGTTGTGATGGTGTTTTCCTTTCGGCCACGGGTCGGGATAAAAAATATAATAGGTATCAACGCTTTGCGGCGGAACGAGATAAGTGACGGCGTAGTAAGCGTCCAGGCGCAAAACGCGCAGGTTGAAAAGTCCCGCCCGCAGCGATTTCCGGTCGATCCGTTTGATCCGGTTGAGCAACCGGTCAATTCCGAGAAAGTTGGTTTCCGGAAACTTGCGGGCGCGTGCCAGTAGAAACCGTCCTTTGCCGCAGCCGAGGTCGATTTCAAAAGGATGTTCCGGGTGTTCGAAACGGCTTCGGAAGTCGACCGGATTCAGCCACTGATCCGGATAAATGCGCAACGTGTCCGGTGTGCTCATTTTAGAACGGAATGAAGTCCGTGCGCGGAGTAATCTTTTTGACGATGGCCGCCAGCAGTTTGGATGCCTCTTCGAGATCGTTGAGGCTTAACAGTTCGCAGGGGCTGTGCATGTAGCGTAACGGAATGCTGATCAGCGCGGTGGCGACGCCGGCACGGTTGAGCTGGATCGCATTGGCATCTGTGCCGGTTCCGCGAGCCTCGGCGACGATTTGAACCGGTATTTCTTCTTCCTTGGCGGTTTGGATAATCAGTTCAAACAGCTTGTGATTAATGTTCGGGCCGCGGGTTACAACGGGGCCGCCGCCGATTTCCACTTTACCTTCCTGATTCACCGCGCTGCCGATATTCGGATGATCGGTGGCGAACGTGACATCCACTGCAATACCAACCTTTGGTTCGATGCCGAACGCCGCTGTACGGGCGCCACGCAGGCCTATTTCTTCCTGAACGGTTGCTACCACATGAACTTCGCACTGCGTATTCATTTTGGATAACAGACGACCGGCCTCGAGAATGGCGAAGGCACCGGCCCGGTCGTCAAATCCGCGACCGACGGCGCGGCCGTTTTCCAGTTCCTCAAATCCGTATTGGATCACCAGAGGGTCGCCGATGCTGACCAGTTTTTCAGCCTCTTTTTTATTTTTGGTGCCGATATCTACCCATAGGTCTTTAATCTCAGAAACCTTTTTGCGCTGTTCAGCTTCCTGTAAATGAATGGCCATTTTTCCGATCACGCCGCTGACCGTTTTTCCGCCGCTGCCGATGATGTGCACACGCTGACCTTGTGCGATTTGCGGGTCCCAGCCACCGACCGGAGCAATCCAAAGGAACCCTTTGTCATCGATATGAGAAATCAGGAATCCGATTTCGTCGTAATGACCGGCCAGCATCACCTTCACCTTACCGCCGGCATTAATTACGGCGTGCGAATTGCCGTGGACATCGGTCTCAACGCGGTCGGCAAACGGTTTGGCGTAGGCTTTCCAGACGGCCGCCGCGCAGTGTTCGTAACCCGACGGGCTGATCGCGTTGGTCATATCGGTCAGAAAATTTTTGGAGGTTTTATTCATAGCCATTTTTTGTAGCGGTTACTTAAAGATACTGCCAGCAAATAAAAAAGCCCCTCCGGTGAGGGAAGGGCTTTCCGGTACCATGACCGTTCATATCACTCCACTGTGACTTTGTAGTAGATCACCGGTTCATTGGCATGGATTTTGTCGGTATAGCTGTTGGTGTTTTGCAAGGTCGCCAGCAACGACCACCGGCTCATTAAGCTGGTAGTGAACCATACCCGATAAGTGCGGGAGAGCGTATCCTTGGCGGCAGGCCACGAAATGGTTCGTGATCCGTCAGCACTTTGGGAAACACTGGTTTCGAAAAGGGCTGTGCCGGCGAGATACTCCGCCATTTGGGCCGAGTAGGCCGTCGCCGTGCTGTTCGTTGCATTGAAGGTTGCCGACAGATTGGTACTGCCTCCTGAATAACTGATAGCAAACGTCGTGCTGGCTGTGACCGTGTTGGTTCCGCCTGCGGATAAGCTGCGCGCATCGCCAATCAGTGTAACAAGGTTTGTTCCGGCAACAGGAATCGTTCCGGAGGATGGACTGACAGTCAGTACGTCGATCCGTCTAGACGGCACAAACTTAATTGCTTGTCCGGTAACGGTATTGGCGTAGCCGACGACAATATTTGTGCCGTTTGTCACCGTGATTATCGTGTCGTAAAAATTCGTCTTTGTTGTCGTATAGTTTGTGGTGACCGTTGTGGTAAGACTGTTGGTCAGCCAAGCACTAACATCACGATCTACGGTGTCCTTCAGGCCGATTGGTGTGGTAGGCCAGGCGTTGGTATTGCTCAGTCTTTGGTACTGAAAGAGGATGCTTCCGTCTCTATTCAAAACGGCCTGGAACGTCAAATTACTGTCGCCGCCGGTCTGAGTCACATTTTCCCATGTAACGATCATCTGATTGGCATCGCCTGAATACCGGATATGACTGGCGGCATTCGTGGTCAGGGTTCCGTTATATGGCGCAGCAATCCGGTCAGAACTCAGGTTGGTTTGAGCGGATGATCCAAATCCAATGGCGCCGTTAACACTGACTACAAACTGCGTATAAACATTGCCGTAGAACGAGAAGGGGAACCCGATCGGAATCCATCCAAACCGGTTGGAATCATAAGCTGCGGCATCCTTCCAGTTATAGGTCGTATTGGTCCAGGTGTAACTGGCCGTCTGTGCACCCGTATCCGTAATCGTGTAGGCCAGCGCCACATTACCCGTATTGATAAGCGATACGGTATTGGTGGTGATAAAACCGGCCGGCCCGCTGAAGGTTACCGAAGAGGGCGTAACAGTCAGCCCCGGGGTCATGTTGAGAACGTTGACGGTGACGGCCACCGTGCTGGTTGTACCGTTGCTCCATTTCACATACGCGTTAAAGTTGGTTGTTTCTGCGCTCCGGCCGGTTGCATCCGCTCTGAAGGTGATATTGCTACTGCCAAGACTGGCTAGCGTTCCATTCGTAGGCGAATAGGTGATCCACGACTGAGGTGTCAGCAGTAAACCTGTTCCGGCTCCCGGGCTAAACGTTTGATGACCCGATGCATCTTGAAGACCGATGGCTGCCGTGCCGGACACGGCTGGATCGTAGAGATAGGCAATTTGACCGTTATTGTAGAGCCATGCCTGAAACTCCTTGCCGGTTCTATTGCCCCAGGCGACCACTAGGCGATCGCTTTCTTTTTTGTAGCGTACCGAGCTGGGAGCCGCGGCTGTGCCGCTCCAGAATGGTGCTATGACGGTGCTGGACCCGCTGGGGAGTGTGCCGGAAACATTGGCCCCGGCCGGAGTTCCATTGAGGGTTATGGCTCCATAAACACTGACTGAAAAGTTCGTATAAAACACCCCGTCCATCGGGAATGCGAATCCGATAGCCATTGTTGCACTGTTGCTTCCAGTCCAGTTGGTGAAGGATGTTGCCGGATCGGGCACGTCATATATCGGATTGAAAGGCAGCAGCGATGAGGACAGCCCCGAAGAGGCATAAGAACTCAGCGGAATAGTTCCATCGTCGGAAATTATGAATGTAGCGCTGTCGTTGCCGGAATTGCTCAGAGCAAGGGTTTTATTGGTAACCTCGCCCGAGGCAACATCAATGACCAGTGTGTTAGTAACTGCCGGGACACTTCCGAAGAACACCGGAAGTGTAAACGAATCAGTCCAAGACATACTGCCTGTCTGATTAGTTACACTGAACGTGTAGTTTCCGGTCGGTGTTGTATTGCTTATAACAACCTGGTAGGTCGTCGATGCCGATCTGTTGACCAGCAAGGTGGAGTAAACATTCGGGGTGGTCGGGGTGATCGTAAAATAAGCCGGATCAGCTGAAAGTGAATTGGTGACATTACTTACAGCGAACCGGCCGTCATTGGTGCTTATAACGGTAATATCAACCGTTTCTCCCGGTTCATATCTTCCGGTAATAATGCCTCCGGAAACCTCGGCGATACTGTTTGTCAAATAGCTGACCTGTGTATCTGAAAGTACAAATACATTGAGGTTGGTTGCGGTACTGGTGGCTTCGCCGGAGGCTGCCTGAATGGTCAAAACATAAGATCCATTGGTATTGGCGATCAGGTCGTAAGTATTTGTGATGGAGGATGCGACGCCCAGACCAACCGGCGCATTGTTCGAGGTAACACTGAACGCGGCGGCCGCCCCGTCATGAGTCAGTGTGGAGGTCGTTGCGGTTGCGGCCTGTCCGCCGGTGTTACTGATGACAACGGATACCGTATTGGTGTCTCCGATTCTAATGCGTCCGGGCATGCCAGTGACATGAATTTGCAGGATCGGCGGTGTACCGGAAGCGACCACCTTGACGGTGCCATCAATGAAGAGGTTGGTGGTATCAAGTTTGAATGCAGAAGACAGTCCGGTGGTTTGTACACTCAGGCCGTTGTCCGTCCGTACCAGCCAGTTGTCGAATATGTTGAAAGTATCGTTCAGTGTAACACTGGTGTTCCGTGAGAAATCGAGCGTCAAAGTGCCGCTGGCATTTAGCGTACTGCTGCCATCGCCGTGCAGGCCGGAGCTGGCATTGTTGACTCCGAGTACGGTAATGACATTGGTTGCCAATGATAAATCGCCGAGGAAGGTCATACCGCCGTCATTAAGATCCAGTGTCGTTCCAGCCGCCATAGTCAGCCAATTAACACTCCCGGTACCGGCTAGCGTTCCTTCGGAAACTGTTGTGGGGCCGGAATAGGTGTTGTTTCCATTAAGAGTTAATTTGGCCGGACCTGTTTTTCTCAATCCCGCCGCATTAATCGATGCCCCGTCGGTCAAGTTTCCGGCAAATACAACGTTTTGATTAATGTTGAAATTAACAGGGCTGTAGAGTCCGGTTGCGCCGTTGTATGTGGTGGCGAAAGTCATATTATTCGCAAGGCCTCCTCCGGAGGAAATGTCGGTATCGAAAGCGATGGTGAATTGGCCTGCATCTCCGCCAAAGGCAAGCGTACCTGTCCCCAGTGCATTGGGGTGGCCGACCCGCAATGTTTTATTATCTTGCAGATTGATAAGGCCGCCGCTCCAGTTCGTATTATTTCCACTAATCGTCAATGTTCCCGTGGAATCCTGCAAGTTGAGGGCTCCGGCACCGTCTATTGCGCCGGAAAGCTCAACGGAGTTGCCGAAGATGTTGAAGCGCCAGTTGGCCGTTATGTGAATTTTGTTAGTGATATTTCCTCCGGCAGTCGCCAGAGCAAGACCGCTAATATATGTTATATCACCGGAGCCGAGTGATTGCGGACCGTTAAACCGGAGCCAACCGCCAATGCCGCCGTTGTGATTCAGCACCAGTCCGCCGCTAAAGGTATTAACACCACTTAGTATGAATTGATATCCGGCCGTTGTAAGCTGTCCCGGTCCGCTGATGGGGCCGGCAATATTGATCAAATCATTACCAGAGGTTCCTTTCGTTCCAATAGTCGCATTGCCTGCCAATGTAATTGCATTCGGAACGCCTTGGCCGGACACTAAAAACTTCATCGGCGGAGATTGTAACTTACTTCCGCTTTCCATCGTTATCCGGCCTGATCCTAGGCCGTCTTTGTTTACGATTTCAATGGTTCCAAAATTAGTGGTACCGCCGCTGTAAGTATTCGTTGCGTTCAGAATCAGCAAACCTGCGTTGGTCTTGGTTAGGCTTCCCGCACCGCTGACCGTTTTTGACAGAGTCAGGCTGTTCGTATTGCTCATGGTGACAGAACCGGTCAGTCCGATGCTGTTAGTCAGCAGGGCGTCAGCCGTCGTAGCCAGTGTGCTGCCGTTAATTTCCAGTATTCCTGTGCCGAGAACGTTTTTGTTCGCTACGGCAAGAGTACCATTACTGATGGTTATTTTTCCCGAATAACTATTAGCGGTGTTCGTGACAACGAGGGTTCCTGCGCCGCTCTTAACCAGCTCAATGGAGTTGCTTCCGGTTAACGGGCCCGAAGCCGTTAAGGTGCGTGACGCTGCAACATCCCATGTTTGTGTGGCCGCGATGGACAGTGGCGATGCCAAGGTAAGATCGGCCTGTGCCGTTGACATGTCAACGCCGGCCGAACCAAGGGTCAGCTTGTTGGTACTGCTGATCGTCCATGCGGCGGTGTTACTGACCAGCGCGATACCGCGCCAGGAAATGTCTGCGCCGAGATCGTTAATGAGTGCCGAGGTGATATTGGTGGTCAGAATCGCCCTGTCCGTGGCGTTCGGAACCAGCCCGTTCACCCAGCTGCTTCCCAGATTCAGGTTGGTCGTGTTGTTCGCTTTGACCCAGTCACTGTTCGGTTGCCGAATGAAAACTTCCAGATCGAACTGATTGGTCCAGACCGATATCCCGTCTGTGTTTGTCATACTGAAGGAATAATTGCCGACGGGAGCGGCCGCAGAAATAACAACCTGATAGGTAGTTGAAGTTGAAGCGCCCACGGCGAGCGAAGGATAGGATGCCAAGGCGGGCGTAATGGTAAAAATGCCGCTGGCCGACAGGGTGTTGGTTATATTCAACACCGTTGTTGCGCCATCGTTCGTGCTGGTAACAGATATGTTGAGCGTTTCTCCCGGCTCATATTTTCCAAGGATGATACCTCCGGAGATTTCGGTGATAACAGGCGGAAGAATAAAACTCAGGTTGGCTCCTGCAGCCAGTGTGAAGGAATACGGGGTACTATTGGTTTCTGCGGAAATTGCGGTTACTACGACGGTGTATATGCCTTTTTCGTTGGCCACCATTTGATACGTGTTTGTAACAGATGAGCCTGCTGCTAAAGCAACCGATGAATTATTGGAAACAATAGTGAAAGCTGTCGGGGATCCGCTGTTGGTCAGTACAGAAGTTACAGCGGTTGCCGAACCGGCGCCGACACTGTTGCTGATGATTACGGTAACGATATTTGTTTCACCGATTCCCATGCCGCCCGGCAGGCTATTGGTCACAGTGATATATAAGCTAGGCGGAGCCTTTATATTAACGACGGGGTCGGTGATGTTGGTCCAGGCCGTGCCGCCGGCAGAGGCACTGGAAATGTGGCGGATATTGTCCACATCGGCGTAATTATTGCTCGAACCCGCCGGACTGAAATCGCCGGTTGCCTGGAAGCGCAGGTTAGTTATAGAGGTCAGCAAGAGATTGGTTGTTACGGCCGGTGCGGCATAATTGGTTAAAGCTGAACCGTTCAGCCCGTACCAAACCTTCAGCAGCCCGGTATCAAAGTTTACTTCCGCAATGGCCGTGAGTGTTCCGTTGTTGGTGAGATCAGTTGCTCCGGGAATGACAACGAGTGACCGGCCCGGAGGTATGCTGTTCGTCAGGTTGCCTTTGTCATAGCCCATTACCACGCCGGCGGCTTGATCGCCGGTTTCACCGGTGAAATAGACACCCAGCACGGTTCCGCTGTCGTTACTGGTCGAACTCAGATCATACGCCACGTCGTACCGAAGATAATGCACGCCGGAGGTGGTCGAAGTCAGGGCGGCATCCAAAAAGGCTCCGTTGGTCCAGACGCCGGCAGAACCGGCATCCTCGCCGGTGCAGCGCAATGCGCGGTTCGTGGTTTGAACCGTTGACTGAAAATTGGTTGTGCTTCCGGCAAACTGCGCCAGCGGGCTGTTTGTTCCGGAGTTGAAAGTCACGCTAAGCGGAGTACCGTTTAAATCGCGTTCAAAAGTCCATTCATTTGAATATTTAGCAGGGGGCACTACGAGTTCGGCGGCGATCGCATCAGCAAAGCTATCGCTCATCCGGAGCAGGCCTGTTTCGACAAAATCAGTTGAACCGGCAGGCCGGAAATCCCCGGTGGCTTGAAAGCGCAGGTAGTTGATGTCTGGGAGATTGACAGTGATATTACTGGCGTTCGGGCTGTTTTCCGCTGAAAAACTGCCGCTTCCAGTCAGATCGTACCAGATAGCCATTTTCTGTGGTATTGCCATATCCACTCTGGCGATAACAGATACTTTACCGGTGTAGGTGGTTCCGAGATCTCTGAGTTCGGTTACAATCAGATTAGCCGGATTGGTCGTTGCCCCGACATCATACTGCAGAGCCACGCCTGCCACTTTCGTTCCGGTCGCATCGGCGAATGCAAACCCGGACACCATACCGCTATCGTTATTGGTGGCGGTGAGGTCATAAACGAGATCGTATCGCAGGAAAAAAGTTCCGCTGGTCAGATTGCCTGTTCCCGCATTCAACAGGGCCCCGTTGGTCCACATACCCGTCGTGCCGATGTCATTAAAAGTGCAGAGCAGGGCGCCCTGACCGTCAGTTTCCAGAAATCCCGCACCGCCCGCAGTGAAAACCGCACTGCCTTTTGGATTAACGGCCTGCGAAAGGGTTTTGCCGGCCGGGTCGGAAAAAAAGTCCCATTCGTTAAGAGTAGTTGCATGAACGGACAACCCCGCCAGTGCCGCTACCGTGCTGACAAGACAAATCAGTTTTTTCATAGTCAATCCCTGCCTTTTCCTGCAAACCTTCTTGGTCTGATATTAAACCAAAAATATCGTAAAAAACAAACTACGGAATATATCGAAAACACCGCCAAAATTATCGCCACCGGACCGTAAATAGAACAGATAAGTTGCGAGGTGAGAAATCTGTGACCATCCGTTACCTCTAATCCTTCCCTGACTCCCTATAAAAAAGGGAGGAGCCTTTTACAGCGCCCTCCCTTTCAAAAATAAGCTTAGACCGTTTTCGTCAGCTTATTCGAAGGAGCGGGCGGTGCTGATCCGTCCGGTTGGTTCCACCTTCTTGGCTGTTACAAAGATCAGCAGATTACGTTTGACGGCGCGCTCGCCTTCGTTGCGGAAGAGACGTCCGATCAGCGGAATGCTTCCCAGTACCGGAACCTTATCTTCGTATTTTTCAACCTTCTCGTTGATCAGTCCGCCCATGCCCAGGGTGGAGCCATCGGCAATTGTTACCTCGGTTTTTATTTCGCGCCGTTTAAAGATGGGCAGACGGGCGGCAACCGGATCGTGGTTGAAGAACATTCTCATGGTTCCCTGCCAGGTGCTGTAGGCGCTGTCGGCCGGGATAATTGAATAGTTCTGCCAGCCGAGCAATTCGGTCACTTTCGGATTAAGCGTCATCGAAATCTGGTCGCCATCCACTTTCGGATTAACTTCCAGTTCAACGCCCAGCAGTTTTTCGGTGAAGTCCGTGTATTTAACATGGATGATATTGGCTTCATTGCCGCCGACTTCATACACTTCGGGGAAATAGTGCGTTTCTCCGGCGCGGATGGTGGCTTTTTTCCCGCTCTGGGTAACCACGCGCGGAGCGGAAAGCACATCGGTGCCGGAACTTTGGTCCAGCGCCGTGATCAGAACATCCAGCGGAACAGAGCCGCCCTTATGCACCTGCATATTGGCCGGTGTCGTGCTGAAGGTATCGTTAAAGCGGAAGGCCCTCCATTCGCCCGTTCCTGATGGAGACTCGTTGATGCTCTGGCTGAACGGTATCGTGGAGGCGGTGGCGTTACCCGGGCCGCCGCGCAGGGCGTCATCGAAAAGATATTGGCCGTTAGCCAGAGTTGTTCCGCTGCCCAGAGTGATTGGTTCACCCGCGGTGCGCCATTCAAAACCCAGTTGTTCCAGCGTTCCCTGCGATACTTCAGCGAATTTAGCTTCGATTTCGACCTGTTCGACACCGGAGGAGAGTTTGGCAGCATCCATCGCAGCCAGAACTTCTTCGATCACTTGCAGGTTTTCACGGGTATTACGGATAAACAGCTTTTCGGCTTTCGGCTGATAAACCGCGGATGCACCTTTCGGGAATTTTACTTCGGGGAATTTCGCCGTCACATCTGCCGCCGCCGCGCCTTTTTCAACGCCCATTTTGGCGGCTGCATCGGCAGAGATTGCGTAGGAGCGAAGCACGAGATCTGTTTTCCAGGCTCCGTCGACCGCTTTCATCCCTTTTACTTCTGCCGTACGGTGGTCGCGTTCGAGAAGTTTACGCAGATACATCCGGGCAATCACATTTTCAGGTTCTTTTTTGATGACCGCTTCAAAACCGCGTTGAGCCTGTTCAAACTCACCGCCGGCATACAGCTCGCGGCTGGCTTCCAGCGTGGCAGGAACATCCAGCGCGGCGACTGCGGCGGCCGGAATTTCTGCTTTGGCGGCTTCGACTGGCTTTTCGGCGGCCGGAGTTTCGACTTTCGCGGCTTCGGCAGGCTTTTCGGTTTTTGCTACGACCTTCTCGGCCTCTTTAGCCACTGCTTTTTCAGCCTCTTTGGCTGTCTCAGCTACTTTCTTGGCGTCTTTAGCGGCCTTTTCAGCGATTTTTTCAGCTTCTTTAGCCGCCGCTTTTTCGGCCTCTTTAGCAGCCTCAGCTACTTTCTCGGCGTCTTTAGCGGCCTTTTCAGCGATTTTTTCCGCCTCTTTAGCTGCTGCTTTTTCCGCCTCTTTAGCGGCCTCAGCCACTTTCTTGGCGTCTTTAGCGGCCTTTTCAGCGATTTTTTCCGCCTCTTTAGCTGCCGCTTTTTCCGCCTCTTTAGCTGCCTTAGCTGCTTTCTCGGCGTCTTTAGCGCTAGGTGCTGCCACCGCAGGGGCTTCAACAATCACTGCAGCGGGCGCGACCGCTTTACCTTGGTAGCTGTTGAGTTCTTGCAGAATGCTGTCAACGCTCGCGGATTTATCCTGAGCCACGACCGTGCCGGCAATCAGTGCGCCGGCCATTAGAAATTTGATTGTATTTCGCATAGGTTTTCTCCTTAAAACAAAGTTATTTCTTCATGGCCAGATCGGTGGCCCGGCGCCCGTTTACATCTACTTCAGTAGCCGTTACGAAGACCATCAGATTGCGTTTGATGGTTTTTTCGCCTTCCGAACGGAAAAGGCGTCCGATCAGCGGAATGCTGCCCAGTACCGGAACCTTATCCTTATAGGTTTCCAGTTTGTCATAAATCAGTCCGCCCATACCAACGGTGCTGCCGTCAGCTACGGTTACTTTGGTGGTCATTTCACGCAGACGGAAGTAGGGTAATTGAGCGTGTAGCGAGGGGACGGCCATGACAGAGAAAGGAGGGTTGGGGGCTTGGACTTGTCCAGCAAGCCAATTTGCCAAGGTTTGAGCTGTCAGGGAGTATCTATTGCCCCCGCTGTTCCCGATGGCCAGAACTTCAATCGTGGCGTTATCGGGGGTGATATGGTAATCATCATAACCGATCAGGTCGATCACTTTGGGTTTGAGATCCAGATCAATCAGTCCACCCTTGCGCAGTTCAGGGGTCACTTCGAGCTGCACGCCCATCAGTTCGGACTTCCAATCGCCGTTTTCTACAAACACGCTGGTATTGGCCGATTTGGCGGCGAAAGATTTCGGAACCATACGCTGTTCACCAACCCAGATGCTGGCGGCTTTGCCGTCGCGGGTGGTGATGCTCGGTGCGGAAAGTACATCGGCGTTGTCTGATTGTTCGAGGGCGTTAATCACCATGGTCCAGTTGAGCCCTGCTTTACCGCTTCTTATAAGCTCAAGTGTATCGGAGGCTGTCCCTGCACCAAGAGCTCCTGCCGCTGTACGTAGACCGGCGCCCGCGAGCGACTGACCTTTTGGAACCGAAACGGTATCGGCAATATGCATATCGTTTCCGCCAAAGCTGTCAAAGGTCCATTTGAAGCCCAGTTCGTTAAGGGTGCTCTGGTTGACTTCTACAAATTTAGTCTGGATTTCAATCTGTTTGCCCATCAAAGCGCGCTTGGCATTATGTTCTTCGGCCAGTTTGTCTTCAATGGTAAGCATGTTGGCTTGGGTTTGGCGGACAAAGAGCCGCTTGAATTCAGGTCGGTACATGGCCGATGCGCCTTTGGGGAAGTCGACGCCGCAGAAGAATCCGGAAACATCCACGGTGGCTCCCGGTGCGACTTCAGCGCCGGAGACCAGTTCTTTACCGACGGATTCGGATACTTTATAGGAGCGGAAGATCACGTCGTTAGCGGAGTCCCATGCGTCAGCAACTCTGAGAGCGGCGGCTTTTTCTTCTTTTGCGATCGGATCGGCTTTGAAAACGGATTTAACCCCGTTGACGGCGGTGATGGTTTCGTCGCTGACCATTTTAACGGCGTCGCCGACTACATTAACCGTATCCTGCGGAATCGATTTAACCTCTCTCACGGCGCTTTCCAGCACTACATCGCTGTCAGCTGTATACAACTGAGCGGTTGTCACGGTCTCAGCTTGCCCGCTCTGCAGGGAAGCCAAGAGCAGAGCCGTTATCCCCATCACTGCCTTTCGCATGCTTTTCTCCTTAGTATGTATCCTGTTTATCCTTACCGGAGGTTACTGCTGACCCCGACACCTTTACTGCCGTTCCGATTGCTGTAAAGGCCTTCCGAATCATATATCAACCTTCCCGCACCCCGTATTCTAAAAACCCGAGCAGTATCTGTACATTTACAAGCAAAGTCAAAAATAAATCAGTACTGATTTCCGTTCAGTACGAAAAAGGTGTTAGTTTCGTTTGGTTTTAAAGTGTGGAAGCGGCATCCCTGCCGCTGAGTTCAGAAGTCGGAAGTCTTTTCCGTCTTGGCCGGTACGAAATCCCTATTTGCTCTGCGCTTCAAATTTTTCCGCATTAAAAACCGCAAAAGGTGTCATGCTCCGGTCCAGCAGTTCGCACGGATTCTCCGGCATATTTTTCCACCAGTTTTGCGGCAGACGCCTGTTGGTTTCCAGCGCCATTTGTTTGCCGTCAATCAGGGCGATCACCGCATACTGAATGATCCCGTGTTTGTAGTGGCGCGCATAGCGGTTGAAATGCAGGTACATTTCGCTGAGGTGGTTGCGGCTTCTCGGAATGTCCACATAGTTGACCGCCCCTTTAAACACATTGGTCGCGCCGGGAAAGAGAACGTAATACTCAAGGGTCAGCCTGTCGGTCCATTCGGCCTCCGTTGAATATTCAGCGGTAATCCGGAACCACTTCCTGCTGCTGGCGGGCGTTTGCGGCATACCTTTAATCTGAATGGTTTCGAGTCCATCTTCGTCCTGATAGACCGGTGTGCCGGGCTCGGAAGTCTCAACGTGAACAAGACGCACTTCCTGAGCGGCTGCGGCGCGACAGAGCAGGAGACCTGATAGCAGAATTTGAATATGTTTTTTCATGCCGCCACTCTTTATCAGACGTAAAATGATTTTGTCGAACATTCTTTGACTTTTCGCTTTTCACAGCAAAGACCCTTGCTTCATCCTTTGCGCATGCTTGATCTGCTTTACCCGCGCAACTGTGTCCACTGCGGAGCGCCGTCGCCCGAGCCTATGAAATATCTTTGCTGGGACTGTCTTTCTGATACGCCCAAAGTCGAGCCGCCGTTTTGTGCCATCTGCGGCGACCCGGTTGCCGGAGATATCCAGCACGACTACGCCTGTTTCGCCTGTGCCCGCGAAACACCGGCGTTCGACCGTGCCCGTTCCGCGGTCCGTTACGAAGGTGCTGTCGGCGACGCCCTGCGTGCTCTCAAGTATGGAAATGCCCTGTGGGTTGTTCAGGATATGGCTGAACTACTTTTGGCCTGCGTGCGGGCCGAATATCCCGGTCAGCCGTTTGATCTGGTCACCGCGGTGCCGCTTCATCCGGTGCGCCGCCGGGAGCGGGGTTTTAATCAGTCGGCTTTACTGGGTAGTGCAATTGCCCGCCGCCTGCGCATGCCTTTCCGGGAAGGGTTGATCCGCCGTATCCGCCCGACAGGCACCCAAACAGGTTTGACAGCCCCACAGCGGACGGCTAACGTGTGCGGCGCTTTTCAGGTTGGGCTGTTTGCCCGTCCGGCAGAACAGAGAATTTTACTGGTTGATGATGTAATGACCACTGGCGCCACGGTTAATGCCTGTGCTAAAGCCCTCAAAAAGGGCGGCGCGGCGGCGGTGCATGTGGTGACGGTGGCGAGAGGATGAGGACAACTGTGGAATATTGGATAATTGGATGATTGGGTGATTGGTTTTTTCCAATCCCCATCAATCCATCAATCCATCAATCCACCATTCCAGAGGTACTTATGGCTTTACGGTTCGGTAAGAAGAAATATTCATCAGTTCAGGTGCGTAAGCGGGATGTCCCGGACGGCCTTTGGGAAAAATGTCCCGGTTGCGGCGAAATCCTTTACGCTAAACAGCTCGAAGAAGGTCTTCAGGTCTGTTCCAAATGCAGTCACCACTTTACTCTCGGGCGGCAGAAACGGATCGAATTATTCGCCGATGAAGGAACCTTCCTCGAGTGGGATGAGGATTTGACCTCCGCCGACCCGCTCGGGTTTACCGGCAAAGATTCCTATGTTGCCAAGCTGGAGGCCAATCAGAAAAAGACCGGATACAAAGATGCGGTCACCTGCGGTGCCGCCAAACTCAACGGACGGGATATCGGTCTCGGGGTCATGGACTTTTCCTTTCTCGGCGCCAGTATGGGCAGTGTGGTCGGCGAAAAAATAACCCGCCTGATCGAACGCTGTACCGCTGAAAAGCGTCCTTGTGTTCTGGTTTGCGCCTCCGGCGGAGCCCGTATGTATGAAGGGCTTTACAGTCTCATGCAAATGGCGAAAACCAGCGCCGCGCTGGCCCGCCACGCCAAAGCCGGACTGCCGTATATTCCGGTGCTCACCCATCCGACCATGGCCGGCGTTATGGCCAGTTTCGCCACCCTCGGCGACATCATTAT
>Ga0247840_10001451_pt1 | contig 46684 bp, 33 predicted proteins | sample LaCruzMarch2015__FD_192404 | JGI IMG/M metagenome (GOLD analysis project Ga0247840, IMG submission 192404) | Freshwater microbial communities from meromictic Lake La Cruz, Castile-La Mancha, Spain - LaCruzMarch2015_17m | ecosystem: Environmental > Aquatic > Freshwater > Lake | place: Spain... | reverse complement strand
ACCCCGCGTGTGCTCTCTTACCTGCGCAAGCTGCCGGACGCCGAGCTCAGAAAGATCCGCACGGCAGGCGACGTCTATTGGCATTCGGTCCAGCACCTGTTGATTGAGGGCATGCAGGGGAGCAAAGCAGCGAGACGAATCGGGCTAAAGATTGGCGAACCCACACCGGAGAAAGTGCAGGCACGATCCAAACAGCGCGCACTGGAGCTGCTGGCTGGGCTAGCGTTCGAGATGACTTCGACGCCGATCCCTGGTGGCGATGGCGAACTTGCAGAGACACCTTCGATACCTAATTTCGACGGCGTTCCGAGCGGCCGCTTTCCCCGGTTCCGACAACAACTGCAAAAGAGGCTTTTGGCGGATGACTCGTTGGACCGGGATCTGGACGGCTTGGCGGCATTGAACGAGTTCATCTCACAGGGCTTCTTCGACACGACAGTAGAGGGCTTGCAGGAAGTCTACTGGCGGAACCGCACCCTGCAGGAATTCTTTACGGCCCTGTGGCTGTCGCAATACTGCACCGATGACGACGCAAAACAACTTTGGAACTGGCTCCACTTGCCCGACCGTCCGGAGACCGAAGAGTATTACTGGGTCTGGCGTTTTGTCTGCGAGATGCACTCCAATAGCCGGGATCCTAAGTCGTGGCTTCGAGCGATCGAACCGATCTATCGCCCTGGGGACGGCACGGTTGCGGGTACACGTCGCTCGAGCGAATTCATTTATCGCGCCTGGAAACCGCTGATGACGCTTGTCAAGCAGGCAGAGCCAGCGGCCATCGCCTTGCATGATCGCTTCGTCGGTGAGTTCGCCAACGAGGTCCTCTCGGGGAGTCGCGGCAGGGAGACGGAGCAAGTCGCAAGGCAGTTCTGCGACAGCTTCCTCGACATTCCCGCCGGTGAGTTCCAGATGGGGTCGCCGCCCGAGAAACAAGGCATGGGTGAAGCATTGCGGGACCGCTGGAGAGTGTATCTCGCGCAGGACGGAGATCCCGAGGAACGGGCGAAGCAACACATCGCCGATTGGAGTTTCACGCCTGGCAAACGTGGTCAGCAGGAACGAGAGTACTGGCTTCAATGGCACACCGAATTATTCAGAGACAAGGATCTACAGCGACTTGAAACCGGTCAGTTTCCTAAAAACGAGACACCCGCCACGCCCGTGCAGACAGTCGCTGCATTTCGGCTGGGTCGTACCCCGGTATTGAACGATTGGTTTCGATTGTTCTCGCCGGGGCACGGGGAATCGGACTCCAGCTATCGCGATAAGTTTGAGGATGCCAGTCCCACGCCGGACTGTCCGGTGATCTTTGTCAGTTGGTACGACGCCTGGGCTTTTGCCCAGTGGGCTCGCTGGGAGGAGGGCCAGTGCCGCTTGCCTTACGAGTACGAGTGGGAATACGCGGCCAAAGCTGGCACTCCGTGGGACCAGAACTACTGGTGGGGCGACGAATTCGATGAGACGAAGTGCAATGCCGAAAAAAAGGTCGGACATACGACACCGCCTGTAGCGGCGCATGCCAACCCTTGGGGGTTGCAAGATATGCTTGGAAACGTGTGGGAATGGTGCGAAGACTGGTATTACACAGTGTACGACCCTAATAATGTGGAGGAAGGCTCGCTCCGGGTGTACCGGGGCGGGGGCTGGTTCGGCTCCGCCAGGATTTGCCGGTCCGCGTTCCGTTACGGGTTCGGCCCGTCGCGCCGGAGCGACTTCCTGGGCTTTCGTGTCGCCTTGAGTTCGTCTGGTCAAGAAATCAGCTCCGGTTTGGCGCAGCCCAAGCGATAGCGGAGCCTGGAACGTAGGCCCGTAGGAGCGTGCGTAGCCGCTCCGTAGGTGCCGGAGTGAAGGGCGGAGCGGTATTTAATTAAGGGGCAAGGGCGAAGCCCTGCCAACTCGCACCGGTTTGACACGCCGGGTTGCACTTGTTTACTGAAGGCTCGCTCCGTTTCGCTCGCCCATGGGAGTCAAGTATCGATCGACTTTGAGCCAATGGAAAGAATGGAACGAGGAAGTTTCAATGGATAGGGTTCCTGAGGCAACTGTTTCAACTTAACAATGCTGCGGATGGATTGGCGATGGCGGTGGCGATGTCCTGCAGGAAGCGGGCGGCGGGGGCGCCGTCGAGGACGCGGTGGTCGAAGGTCAGGCTGAGGGTGAGTTGATGCCGGGAGACGATACTGCCATCGTCGAGGACCACTGGTTCGCGGCGGATGGACCCAAGACCCAGAATTGCAGTTTCGGGAAAGTTGATGATCGGTGTGAAGGCGTCGATCCCGAAAGCGCCCAGATTGGTGATGGTGAAGACGGATCCCTGCATGTCGGCGGCAGTCAGCTTTCCAGTGCGAGCCTGACCGACGAGCTGGCGTGACCTCGCGGCCAGTTCGATCAATGACAACTGCGCCGCGTTGCGAAGCACGGGGACAAGCAGGCCGTCGTCTGTGTCGACAGCCATACCGATGTGAACTTCGTTCTCGGCGGGCAACACGATCGCATCTTCGTCCCACCGACCGGCCAGCAGAGGATGTCGCCGGAGTGCCCCGGCAACCAGTTTCGTGATGATGTCTTGATAGCTTGGGATGGGCGATTCACGACTGGTGGTTTTGAACTGCTCTCGCAGGTTCACAAGATTCGCAGCATCCGCTTTTGTCGTCAGGGTGACCGGCACCGTTTGCTGTCGACTGGCGACCATGCGTTGGGCAATCACTTTACGTCGGCTGGTCAGCGGAATGCGTTTTCCTGAGTCGGGCGCAGGACGCGCAGCAAGGACATCCTGTTCTCGAATTCGCCCTCCCGCGCCGGTGCCCGTGAGCTGCGTCCAGTCGATCTTCTGTTCAGCAGCGACTCGTCGCGCACGAGGGCTAGCGACCGGTTGCAGCGGACTCGGTAGCGGTTGTGAACTCGCACTTTCGATGTCTTCGGCAAGGATGCGACCGCCGCGCCCGGTTCCTGCGATCTGATCGAGAGCCACGCCGGCTTCCCTCGCCCTGCGTCGCACTGCAGGTCCTGCAGCAGGCGGCAACGCGGCATCCCCTGCGACTGTCTCTGATGGAAGCGAAGGAGTTCCTTTTGAAAGCAACATACTTCCTCGATCGATCGCCGATGCGTCCAGTGTTTCACCGACAGGCAGCGACTCGCCTTCCGCGACGAGATATCCGACAACGGCTCCGACTTTGACTGCGCTGCCCGGCTGAGGACTGTTCGCGGGGATTCGCAGGATCCCAGCGTCGAGAGATTCGATCTCTTGAACCGCCTTTTCTCCTTCGAGTTCGAACAGAGGATCACCTTGTCGAATGGTGTCGCCATCCTGCTTCAACCAGCCGGAGAAAACACCTTCCTCCATCGACCAACCCAAACGTGGAATCGTGATTTCGTGGACCATAATTACTCCTTCACCAATAGACGGATGGCGGCGGCGATATCGGCGGCGGACGGCACCACGGCGGCTTCTAGCGGCGGACTGTAGGGAGTCGGCGTGAACACTCCGGTCAGGCGGCGAATCGGGGCGTCGAGATCATTGAATCCCGCGTCCATAACTTGCGTTGCGATCTCGGCCGCGAACCCACACGGCGCTGGCGGTTCATCAACAATCAGCAGTCGGCCGGTTTTGGCGACCGATTGCAGAATCGTGTCGGTGTCGAGCGGTGAGATTGTGCGGGGGTCGATGACTTCAACCGAAATTCCCTCGCGTTCGAGTTCCTCGCAGACCGATAGCGTGAGGTGTACCATGCGGGCCAGAGCCACGACGGTAACGTTCCTTCCGACGCGGGCGATTGCCGCGCGACCGAATTCAATCTCGTAGTCTTCCGTCGGGACATGCTGTTTCATCGTAAGGATTTCGCGATGTTCCAAAAACATCACCGGGTCGTCGCAGCGCAGAGCGTGTTTCATCAGCCCCTTGGCGTCGTAAGCGTTCGACGGCACAACCACCCGCAGCCCTGGCACTTGAGCGTACATCGCGTAGTAACTGCCCGAATGATGCGTGGCCGCTGAGTGCCCGATGCCGATACAACCTCGTAGCAACACAGGCATTTTCAATCGGCCGCTCGACATGTACTGTATCTTGGCAATCTGATTCACGATTTCGCCGAAGGAGTCGAGGATGAAGTCGGCAAACATGAAGTCGACTACGGGGCGAGTCCCTGTCATCGCAGCACCGCACGCGAGCCCCACGAAGCCACGTTCGGAAATCGGCGTGTCACACAGCCGATCGGGGCCGTAGATTTCGTACAGTCCGGCCGTTGTCTTGAAGTTGCCGCCGCGAACTCCAATGCCTTCGCCCATGACGAAGATCCGTGGGTTGATGGCCATTTCCTCAGCAAGCGCCTCGTGGGTCGCTTGTGTGAAGCTGAGTTTCCGAGCCCCCGACTCTTGATCCGGCGATGGTTCGGCGTGCGGTACGATTGCGCGAACGGGTGAGTAAACATGCTCTGCGGCTGTCGATGCATCCGGTAGCGGGCTGGATTCGGCAAATTGCCGCGCCTCTGCGACAAGCGTCGCAACTTCCGTCTCGATGGCCTCAATCTGCGTTTCGGCGATAGCAAAATTGGTCAGCATTCGGTGCCGCAGCGACGCCATTGGGCAACGCTGCTTCCACTGATCGACCTGTTCACGCGTGCGATAGGTAAAGTCGCCCATCCCTTCAGCATGAGCTCTTGTGCGATACGTTTTGCATTCGATGAGCGTGGCTCCACCGCCGGAACGCGCTCGGGCCACCGCCTCGCGAGCGACCTCGGTCACAGCGAGAACATCGTTGCCGTCAACTTCGAAGCCTGGCAGACCGTAGTTAGCCGCTCGTCGACCGACATCGGGAATGCCGCTGGAATAAGCGAACGGAACTTCCGTGGCGAACTGATTGTTCTCACAGACGAACAGCACCGGCAGCTTCCAGATAGCGGCCATATTCAGGCCTTCGTGAAACGCGCCGTTGTTGACAGCACCGTCCCCGAAAAATGCCACCGCAACGCAGCCGGATTTCATGAGCTTCGAACTGTATCCGCCGCCGCAGGCCTGCAGAATGCACGGCCCGACGATGCCGCTGGTCCCCATCATGCCGATTTCCGGCGAGAACAGGTGCATCGACCCACCACGCCCGCGCGAGCATCCAGTCGCACGACCGAACAGTTCCGCCATCAGTTCACGCGGCGGCATTCCCTTGGCCAATGCATGACCATGTCCGCGATGCGTGCTGAAGATCGGATCGTCGTTCGTGAGATGCGCGCAGACGCCCGTCGAAATGGCTTCCTGTCCGACACACGTATGACACGCGCCGAAGATCAGGCCACGCTGGTGGCAACGTGCGAGTTCCTCTTCGGTCTGTCGGATGATTTGCATCGTGCGATAGAGTTGAATCAACAGTCCTTCGTCATTTGTCATTCGTCATTTGTCCTTGGTCATTCGCTTTTGGGCCGATGGAATTGAGGTAGGCATTTAGTTGAGGGGCTATTTTGTTGACAATCACTTTAATGCGATCGATGCGAACGAAAGATTAATGACCGCCTGGCGTTCCGCCAGCGTTCATGGCCATGTTGCCACCATCCATTGGAATAATTGCACCGGTGATCCAGGATGAGGCGTCAGACGCGAGTAGTACAGCAAGCCCCATAATGTCTTCGGGCTGACCAAGTCGTCCTGCGGGGATGCCATGAAGAAAACGGCCCTCAAGCGTTGGGTCTGACTGCATTCTCGCTGTTAAACTTGGGTTTACCACTTGCGCTGGCGTGACACAATTGACTCGGACTCCTCGATGGCTCCATTCGGTGCTCAATTCACGCGTCATTTGTATGACGGCTCCCATCGCCATACTATAGGCGATATGTCCACGACCGAGCGCTGTCGAGCTAGCCAGCGAACCGATGTTCATGATCGAGCCGCAGCCTTGCGCCAGCATGCGCCGGCCCGCCTCTTGGCACATCGCAAATCGGCCCACGACCAAATTCTGCAACACACGATTCAGATCAGTGATGGTCAATTCTTCAGGCTTGGCCAAGTGTCCGTCACCGGCAATATTTCCCAAAAAATCGATTCGTCCAAACTGAGTATCGACCTGTTGAAACAGTTCAGCGATGGCTTCTGGAGAGGAGACATCTGTTCCTGCCACCAGCGTCTTGCGTCCGAGTGCCTGTATTTGAATTGCGATGGCTTCCGCACCTGATTGATTGCGATCCACCAAAACAAGATCAGCTCCGTGCTGGGCGAGCGCCAGAGCGGTCGCCCGCCCCAAACCTTGCGCAGCGCCGGACACTACGGCGACTCGATCAGTCAAATCAAACAGTTTCTTCATCTTCTCTTTCACTTTCCCCATACTTTACTTACCCCATCTGTCCCCATCTGTCCCTACCTGTCCCTACCTGTCCCTACCTGTCCCTACCTGTCCCTATCTGTGCTCCGGCTTTGCCATCTGTGCTATCAACTTCGGGAGGTGAGTAGCACAGATGGCAAGGCCGGAGCACAGATAAATGTTATTTGTTTCCGTACCTTAGCGCGGTTATCTGGCATTCTTTGATGCCGAAATTCGCAGCAACTCCCCATGGGGTATTGAGCGTCTTCATGTGCGACAGTCCGAGGCTCTTGGCGAATTCGTTGCTTTCGAAGTGAGCAGTGACGGTCATCACGAACTTCCCTGCCACCACAATGCACTCCAGAGCACTTTCATGAACGACCTGTTTGTGAAACATGGCCGGCGCGATTGGCCGCACCGTTACATCGAGCTGACATATCGATAAGGCCGTGAGCAGCAAACGCTCTGTGATCGGCAAGCTGTATCCTGTGCGATGTTCTGCGTAGACCAAATGTAGCGCGTTGCGGATGGCGATCCCAATGTCACGGTCCGAACCGACGATGTGGTTTGCCCAATAGGAAAAGTCTTCCGCGAGAGTCGACTCGACGGGATCGAGGATTCGTCGCTCCACGTGTACCCGGTCGAGTCCCATGTTGACGATGAGCCCCAAACGACTGCGCCGGGCTCGCAAGTAGTCGAACAACTGCAATGATTCCGATGGTCCAATCGCTCTCGGTAACGCCTTGAGTTCGACGACGATCTCGTCCCAGCCTACAAAATCCGGGTAGAGCGTGTGCGCCACCCGATCTCGGATCAGCAATTGCACCGGAGGTTTGCTTGCAACCGGTAATCGCTGTTCATGGGTCCAAATCTCGAACGCACGCTGATAGGCCTCCTCGTTTCGTCCGAGTCCAACTTCATTTTGCACCGCAAAGAAGCCACGAATGAGTTGCTCAGTTTTTTCAACCAAAAAGTACTCCATCCTTATTTCTCCCATCTACTTCCCCATCTGTGCTCCGGCCTTGCTATCGACTTCGGAAGGAGAGTAGCACAGATAGCAAAGCCGGAGCACAGATATGACAGGGAACAAAGATAAGTCGGCGAGTTGATATGCGGAAGAAACAGACGGCTATTTATCATGAGGACTCCAGCTTCTTGTGGCAGTTGCCGCGAGCAGGCTGCCGGACATCAGGATCGCTGCCATCGACCAGAGTCCCATTAGTCCAAGTATGGAAGCTCCAAAGAAGCCGCCGATGTTGGCTACGGAATTGATGAGCGCGATGCCCCCGGCGGCTGCAACTCCGGAGAGGAATACACTGGGTAGCGTCCAGAAAACCGGTAGCATGCTCATCATACCCGATTGCGCGAGACATAATCCGGCCATTGCAATCAGCGGAGTTGGCCCCCACGCGACTATCGCCCATCCAATCGCCGCAGCTAAGGCCGAACCGGCCAAGTGCCAACGCCGTTCACCCGTTCGGTCGGAGCTAATGCCAACCAACGCCATGGCAACAATCGCACACAAATGCGGCAGCGCGGTTAGCAATCCGATCTGCACATTGGTAGCTCCCTGGTATTGCTCTTTGATCAATGTTGGAAAGTAAGCACCTCCCGCGTTCGTGCCGACCGCCACTGTAAAATAGATCGCAATCAGCAACCAGACTCGCGGCTGAAGCATCGCTTGCCAACGATCTGGCCCATGTTTCTCGCGCCGAACACGATCTTCTTCGGCAAGATGATCGACCAACCAGCGACGTTGATCGTCGCGAAGCCATCGAGCGTCGCGCGGAGAGTCCTGCAAATAAAACAAGACCGCTACACCTACCAAAGAAGTTGGTAATCCTTCTAGCAGAAACAGCCATTGCCAACCGTGCAAGCCGTTCATGCCGTTAAAGTGATCCATGATCCAGCCCGACAGCGGGTTGCCCAACACATTCGAAAGGCCAATGGCAAGCATGAAGAATGCAGTCATCTTGGCTCGCTGTCGATCGGGAAACCAGTAGGTGAGATAGAGAATGATCCCTGGAAAGAAGCCCGCTTCAGCAATACCTAGTAGAATACGCAGAGCGTAAAACGTCCATATATCACTGGCGAACATCGTTGCTGCGGAGACCAGTCCCCAAGTGATCATGATCCGCGCCATCCATCGCCGTGCTCCAAACCTTTGCATCAGCAGATTGCTCGGCACTTCGAAGAGAAGGTAGCCGAGGTAGAACATTCCATAGCCGAGGTCGAACGCGGCTTTGCTCAGCCCCAGATCGTCCTGCATCGCTAGGCGCGCGAAGCCAACATTCGCTCGATCGAGTATGTTCAGCACATACAGCAAGCAAACGAATGGCACGATGCGCCAAGCAACAATGCGAAGTGTAGATTGTTCTAGCTCATGATTCATCGTGATCTCTTCTGTGACCGGCAATTAGGACTTGATCGGCAATTAGGACGCATTCGTTGCGATGCCAAGTTAAAGTAGCGGGCACGCGCCGCTTGCCGTCCGCCATGCAAAAACTTTTCGATTCTAGAGTTACGGAACACGGAGTGTCCCTATTACTTTGATGGACAAGTTTCATCTGTTCTCTCCTTCTGCGATGACGGGGTTTGTCAGTTTACCAATGCCAGCGCGGGTTACGATGGCGATTTTCCGAGCGCGGGTAATCATTGGTTTGAAAGGATTTGCAGTTTCTCTGAGGCCTCTCGGGTGTTTTTCTCGAACAAGGCCGCGTTGCCGGGCTGCTTGAGATCGATGTCGAAGGTCGGGATCATCTGCCTCATGCGCTCTCGTCCCTCGGCGCTGGCGAGCAGATGCGGCAGGCAGGTCTGGACAATTTCGAGCGCGATGGACACCGAGACTGATGCGCCTGGGGAGGCTCCCAGCAGCGCCGCGAGCGATCGGTCCCCAGAGGAGAACACCTCGGTTCCGAAAAACACGGCGCCGCGATCTGCTTTCTTGATGGCCTGAACACGGATTCCCGCCTGGACGAGCCGCCAGTGTTCGGAGCGGGCGTTGGGATAGTATTCACGCAGGGCCTGCACGCGATCATCCATGTTTTGCAGTCCCTGCGTCACCAGATATCGTACCAGCGACCAGTTGCGCACACCCGTACGAAGCAGCGAGGTCAAATTGTTCAGGCGAATAGAGAGAGGTAGATCGCTCCATCTCCCGGAATGCTTGAGGAACCGTGTTGTCCACGAGGCAAACGGGCCAAAGAGAAGCTGTCGTTGACCATTGAGCCGCCGCACGTCGAGATGCCCTGAGCCGAGGCTAGGCGAGGATGGTGGCGTGGCGCCGTAGACCTTGGCCTCGTGCCGCGCGCAGATCGCGGGCTCATCGCACACGAGCCATTGTCCGCCGATAGGAAAGCCGCCCAGTCCCGCGACCTCTGCAAGTCCGGTCGTCTGCAGCAACGGCAGACTGCCGCCCCCTGCGCCAACGAACACAAATCTCGCTTGCTGTTCGCGCACTTCACCCGTGGAAACGCAGCGCAATCCAAGCTGCCACTGGCCGTCGCCGCGTCGCAGCCGCGTCACCTTCCAACCGGTCGCGACACCACAGTGCTCTTGCTGTGCGAGCCAGTCGCAAAGTCGGCGCGCCAGCAGTCCAAAATTGACCTCGGTGCCATCACCCACCGTCGCTGCCACCGGACCGGGGGCGCGGCCTTCCATCACGAGCGGCGCCCAGTTTTGAATGACGGTTGCGTCGGTAGTGAGTTGCATGCCGCGAAAGAAAGGATGGTCCTTCATCGCCGCATGCCGAGCCTGCAGGAAGTCGACATCGTGAGCCCCCTTCACAAAGCAGAGGTGCGGAACCGCGTGAATGAAGTCTGTCGGGGCGCCCACCACGCCAGCGCCGGACATCGCTCCCCAGAACTGCTTCGAGTGCTCAAATTGTTCGAAGATGCGCAGTGCCCTCGCAATCGGGACGCGACCATAGGGATCACGGGTCGGAGTGTAGCTCATCTCGCACACACCCGCGTGCCCGGTCCCAGCGTTGTTCCAACCGTCGGAGGCTTCCCGCGCGAGCTCGGGCGCTACCTCGACCATCTGAACTCGAAGTCGCGGATCAAGCCGCTTGAGCATCACCGCCACCGTCGACGACATGATCCCACTACCGACAAGCACTACATCGGGAGCGTCAATTATGCGAGTCACGACACCGCTGGATTCAGCAACTGCCCGTCGGGTGCTGCTCGCGGTCCCAGCGGATTTTACTCCGCGAAACAAGGGCTTGGGCATTGGCAATTCCTCGAAGAAAACAGTTGTGTTCAGGCCAATGGCCTCGTGGTTACTCGTGAATGGTTAACGATTGTATCTCTATCTGTGTCTCGGCTTTGCCATCTGTGCTAATCATGCCCCTCAAAGCAATAGCACCGATGGCAAGGCCGGAGCACGGATACATCGCCGGAGCACGGATACATCAGTTCACAATATTTTGCAACGGTTCTCCGCGCAAGGCCATGATTGCGATCTTTGCAGCGGTTTCGCGAAGCGTTCTAACGGACTTGAGCAACTTCTTCGTCTGCGGCGTCGAAGGACAGTGCAGAGTCACGATGTCGGACTGAGCTAGCAGGTCATCCAGCGAGACCGGTTCGCAACCGGCGTTTCGCACGACCTCGGGTGGAACAAAGGCGTCGAACACCAACCGGCGACTCTTGAACGGAGCCAGCCGCGCTGAGACTTCACGCCCTATGCGACCGAACCCGACGATCCCCACGGTTTGGTCGCGCAGAGTTCTCAGTTGATCCAGCGGCGTCGCCAGCCCCCATTTTCCTTCGCGAACATGCAGCGTGTTGGGAACCACTTGGCGTGTGGTGCTCAGGATGAATGCGAGCGTGTGATCAGCAACCTCGTCGATGCAGTAATCGGGGATGTTGCAGACAGGAATGCCTCGCTCGCGCGCCGCCTTCACATCGACGTTGTCGTAGCCGATGCCGTAGCGAACAATGACCTTCGCCCGCTGCATGCTGGCGATCACGTGGGCATCGACCGGTGCAAACTGAGTGATGACTGCATCAGCATCGGCCACCAATTTCGTCAACTCAGCGGCGGACCTCCTCTCTTTCAGGGAGGCGATTTCGTGGCCCAGCGGCCGAAGAATACCCTCTTCGATATCGAGACTCGGAAACGAGTAGTCCGTGATGGCGATTTTCATATAGGAATTTCCTAAGAGAACTCAACGCAGACCAAACGGCATACTCTTGACAAGGTAAGATTGTCTGATAATCTAACCATCGGTCTTGTGGTTTGTCAATTGCCCTCTGTCAGCTTCAGTGAGAAAAACTCGTGCCCGAAACGATCGAACGATCCAAGCTTCGCGACGTCGTTGCCGATCGCCTGAAAACATTCATTCTGGACGGCAATCTCAAATCCGGGGACCGGTTGCCGACGGAGGCTGAACTGGCAGCTAGATTCGGTGTCAGCCGACTTAGTTTGCGCGAGGCAACCAAGTCGCTGGAGTTCCTCGGCATCGTCCAGGCCCGGCCGGGGCGAGGACTGATCGTCGGCAGTGTGAACATGGATCGGGTTACCGAATACCTCGGCTTTCACCCGGCGATGCACGACGTTGCTGCGGAGGAACTGATTGACACGCGAGTGCTCATCGAAGCGGGCGTCCTACCGCATGTCGCCAGACGCATGAAGCAGGATGAGTCACTGTACAACAAGCTGAACGCAATCAATGCCGAACTGCGGGAGGCTGGCAGCCTGTCTCGCTGGGTGAAATTGGATATTGCGTTTCATCGCGAGCTGATCAGCGCCAGCGGCCTTTCGCCGCTGATGGCGTTTACCGACGTACTGGCCGTCTTCTTTGGTCGCTTCCGCGAAAGTGTGAGGAAGGCCGAATGGTCTTGCGGTATCGAGAGTCATCAAAAGGTCATTGAGGCACTTAAGGCCGGTCGTGTTCAGGAAGCCGATAAGGAGTTGCGAACGCACATCGAGAGCCACAGGGAGCGAATCTAATGCGATGCATAGAAGTAGCGGCACGGCGCAACCCGCCCGGTACGGTTCGGTGGAACCAGACGACATGCGCCGTGCAGATAATCGCATGCCTCTCGCTCGCGGCCGCGTCTGCTGATGGTTCAGACGACCTAGCGCAAACGTATGCGACACAGATTCAGCCGCTGCTCGTCAGGTCCTGCGGGACGTGCCATGGGAAGATGCCCAAGAATAACGATCTCGATCTCACGAGCTTTGGCTCCGCCCAAGCGATCCTGGCTCGGCCCAAGATGCTAAGTGATGTCGCGGAGCGGGTGCGAGGTGGCGACATGCCGCCGGAGGATGCGCCGCAGCCAAATCAGGCCGAGAGGGAACAACTGCTGGGCTGGATCACGGCGGCACTCGATGCCGAAGCGGCGGCCCGGGCCGGCGATCCTGGCCAGGTCACTCTGCGTCGGCTGAGCAACACGGAGTACGACAACGCGGTCCGCGATCTCACCGGCGTAGACATGCGGCCAACTCAGACCCGCGAGTTTCCCGTCGACAGTGTCGGCGGCGAGGGCTTTGCCAACGTCGGGGACGCGATGCCGGTGACGCCCGAACTGGTCGAACGTTACCACCTCGCCGCTCGCGACGTCGCCGCGCGGGCCGTGCTCCTGCCCAAGGGGTTTCGATTCTCAGCTTCTCCGGACCGACCGACATGGACCGAAGAAACGCTGAAATCGCTCCGCAGCTTCCACGCCCGGCACGCTGGTCCCAATGGAGAGCCGCCGCTGGAGAAGCATCTCGCGGCGACCCTGCGGCACCGCGACAAATTCACCAGCAGCGGCCCTGCCGCCATCGCTGCTGTGGCCGCCGAGGAGAAGCTTAATGCGACTTATCTGACCGCGCTTTGGGCGGGCCTCAACGGCACGACGGCCTCGTCGTTACCGTCAGCGGAGGTCGATGCTCGGATGAAGCAGTGGCGGGAGAAGGCGGCCCAGTTCGAAGCTGAGAAGCAACGACGGAAGGCCGCTTTGTCGAAGATCGAGTCCCGTTGGGCATCGTCGAAACGTGTACTCGTGGAGTCCAAGGTTGCGGAAGGGGGCTCTGTTCCCTTCGAGCACAAGGTCTCGGTCGAGCGCGGTGAACTGCTCCTTTTGACCGTACTACCAAACGTAAATCACGGGGCCGACAGCACGCTCGTCGAATGGACGATCCGCGAAACAATCGGAGATCAGCGAACGTGGAGCCTCTCCGATCTGATCCCCGATCTGCTGAAGGGGAACTCCTGGTCGGACAAGCACGAGGCCCGCTGGAGCTTTTTGGAAACGACATCAACATCAACTCCGGCGTTCCTTACCGAACGCCGCGACAGCAACGCAGGGCGGGCTGAACTGAAGTCGTGGAGCCTCGGTTCCGAACCCTCGGTCTTTGTGAACTCCGCCGCAGAAGATTTGCAGGTCTGGACGAAGTTGCCCGCTCGATCGTTCTTTGTTCATCCGGGACCAAAGCGTCCCGTGTCGGTCGCCTGGACGAGTCCGATCGATGGCGAGTTATCGGTCTCAGGCCGCGTCGCCGATGCTCACCCTGCCAGTCTCGACGGGGTCTCGTTCGAGCTGTCGCATGTGGCATCTCCGGATTTGGGGCAGGCGCTGGCTGATCTGGGCAGCGCATCGACGGATATGTCGGATCCCGGTCTGGCGCCGGCAGTGCTCGACATCATTCGAGAAAAGTGGCGGGCGGCTGCCACCGATCCGGCACCGCTCCTGGATGCGATCAAGTCCGCGCAGGACCAGTTGTTTCAAAGCAACTACAAAAAGAATGCGGCCATCGCGGTCGGTAACGGCTTCCCCGCCTGGGAGGAGCTGCGTCGCGTGGTTGCTCGAGAGCGTGTTCAAGGCGCTGCTCGCGAACCGCTATTCCGTATGGTCGCGTTGCCAGCTCAACCCGAAACCTTCGTGGTCTGGGATAGGCTGCGATTGGAGGGTGGTGACGGTCCGCCGTTGGTGTTTGCCGAGCATCCAGAACTGTCGGCGGTCGTCGAGCAAGCATCGGGATTGAAATTCGGGCTTCACCCGCAGGGTCGATCGGTGTCAAAGTCTGCGTTGGTCACGGCTGCCGGTACCGAGGTCATCCTCGATCTGAGGAAACTGCCTGCAGATCTGCAGAAGGCGCTTACGCTGCCCCGGTTTCTCCGCGCCGATGTGAGCTTGGACGAAGCCAGTCCGGAAACGGCCTCCGTCCAAGTGTTCCTGATCGGAGCCACGGGCGGCGGCGGGAACTTGGCTGAGCCGGTCGCCAAAGCGACCCTGGGCGACCCGCTGGCCGCACAGATCGTGCATCCGCGCGTCGCCACCGAACGAGCCCGGCAGGCCGAGGAGTTTCGCGCTCTCTTCCCACCGGCGGTCCTTTTTGAACCGATTATCCCGCGAGACGCCCAGGGCAGCGTTTTCTTGTACCGCCGCGAAGACGAGCCGTTGCGTAGGCTTCTGCTCGACGAGGCGGGCCGGGCTGAGCTCGACCGTTTGTGGAGCGAACTGGAGTTTGTGAGCGAGCAAGCGCTCGCCACCCCGATCGCGTATGAGGGACTGGTGCAGTACTACCGCAAGCCGAACGACGGCGCGCGGATCATGTTCTTCTACATCCAGCTGTTCGAGGATCAGATCAAACGGGAGGAGAAAGCCTTTCTCGCGGCTCAGGTCGCTTCGGAATCGAGGCACCTTGAGGAGCTGCTTGCCTTCGCTGTCCGAGCCTGGCGCAGGCCACTCGCCGACGATGAGCGCGAGGCGATTCTCGCGTCCTACCGCTCCGACCGTATCGAGGGTGCCAAACATGATCCAGCGTTCCGCGCCGCTCTGGCCCGGGTCCTCTCGTCGCCGTGGTTTCTGTATCGGGTCGAGAAGCCGGCAATCGGGCCGCACTGGCAGCCGGTATCGGGCGACGAATTGGCGACGCGGCTGAGTTTCCTGCTGTGGGATTCGATCCCCGACGACGAGCTGCGCACGAAGGCCGCGTGGCTCCAAGAACCTGCGGTCATGGAGGAACAACTGCGGCGCATGCAGAAAGACGCCCGCATGCGGGGCATGGGCGAAGAGTTTGGCGCCCGCTGGCTGGGCGTGCGGGACTTCGTCACCAACCACGGCCGGAACCTGAAGCACTTCCCCGAGTTCACGCCGGCCGTGCGCGACGCGCTGGCCGAGGAGCCGGTGCGGTTCTTCGCGGATATGCTCGTGAACGATCGCCCGGTCGCCGACGTGATCGCCGCCGATGCGGTGGTCGCCAACGATATCCTCGCCCAGCACTACGGGATTCCCGGTGTGTCCGGTCCGGAGTGGCGTCGCATCGAGAAGGTTTCAGCCTATGGTCGCGGCGGGTTGCTCGGCTTTGGCGCGGTGCTCGCCAAGCAGTCAGCGGCGTCCCGTACGAGCCCCGTCAAGCGTGGCGCGTGGGTGGTTCAGCTCGTTGGTGAGCGGCTGCCCAAGGTACCGCCCGGCGTGCCACCGCTACCGGAGACTCCGCCCGACGGACTGAGCGTGCGCGAGATCACCGAGCGGCATCGTCAGGATGCAGCCTGTGCCGGTTGCCACATACGCATCGATCCCTACGGCATGACACTTGAACAATACGACGCGCTCGGCCGACTGCGGCCCGCCAAAGATCTCAAGCCTGGCGATGCTAGGGCAACCACGCGTGACGGCGTCGAGATCGATGGCTTCGCCGGCCTGCGAGACTACATCGCGGGGCCGCGGCGCGAGGACTTGTTGCGGGAGCTCGCACATAAACTGACTGGCTATGCGCTAGGCCGCGCTGTGCAGCTTTCCGATCGGAAGCTGGTCGACGAACTGACGAAGACCATGGTCGACGGCGGCCGCTGGTCAGATGTCTTGCTCATCATTGTCCGCAGCGAGCAGTTCCGCTGTATTCGCCCAGCGACGTAAACGTAGAACGGGTCTCCAGGCCCGTTCAAAATTCGGTCGGGCCTGGCCTGGAGGCTCGACCTACGAAAACAAGAACGACTTAACCCACGCCGAGAAAGGCCCAACCATGACCACCACACCTTCTCCCACCTTCCAGCGACGCACCCTGTTGCGTGGGCTCGGCGTTTCGATGGCTCTGCCCTGGCTGGAATCGCTGTCCTTCGCTGCGGGCTTGGGAACCAACGCCGCCGATCAACCGCCGACGCGCACGCTCGTTACCTTCACTGGCATGGGCTTCCATTCGAATCATTGGTGGGCCAAGGGGGAGGGCGCCGCGATGGAACTCGGGCCGTGCCTGAAGCCGCTCGAGCCATGGAAGGAGCGGCTGGTCTTCCTGCGTGGTCTGTGGAACGAGCAGGCCAACAACGGGGTCATCCACTGCATGCAGACGGGGAACATGCTCAGCGGCTCACCGATGTCGAAGACCGAGGTCCACACGGGCGTCAGTTTCGACCAAGTGATGGCCCAGCGAATCGGCGACCGCACTCGAATCCCTTCGCTGGTGCTGGGCTGCGAAGGACCGATTCCAGGCCTCCAGGACGGGCATCCCTTGCTTTATAGCTCGCACATTTCCTGGAGCACGGCGGTGTCCCCGACTTGGACGGAAACGCGTCCGGCGCTTGCCTTCGACCAGCTCTTCCGCACCGAGCCCAACCGGGGCGATCGTCGTGTCGTCGATGCAGTGCTCGAAGACGCCCGGTCGCTGCGTCAGCGGCTCTCCGTATCGGACCGACAGCGGTTCGAGGAATACCTCGGCAGCGTTCAAGAGATCGAGGGACGCATCAAGCGGGCCGGCCAAGAGCGCGCGGCCAGTGGCTGGACGCCGAGCCTGGCCGCCCCCGATCGCCCGCGGCCCGCCGATGGCATTCCCGCTGAGATCCCGGACTACTGGAAACTGATGAACGATATCGTGCTGCTGGCCTTCCGCACTGACTCCACGCGAATCGCGACCCTAAAATATTGCAACGATGGCTCTGCGGAAACCCATACGCACTGCGGCGCCAAAGATCAGCATCACCAGATGGCCCACACCCAGCCACCTGAACTCATCCCACTCAACCAGTTCTTCATGTCCCAATTGGCCTACCTCTGCGAGCGAATGTCGGAGGTCAAGGAAGGGGACGGCACATTACTAGACAATACTGCAATCGCTCACTGCTCGAGCATGCTGCACGGCAACCATGACGCGAAGCAGTTGCCGATCGTCTTGCTCGGCGGTGCAGGCGGCAAACTCCGCGGCGGCCGCGTGATCGACTACCTCAATTCGCCCAACCGGCGGATGTGCAGCCTGTTCCTCAGCCTAATGGAGTGGGGCGGCTTGGAACTCGACCGCTTCGGCGATTCGACTGAGCGGTTGACGGGCATTTGATCGGAATCTCTATTACTTGTGAACGCGACTTTATTACTTGTGAACGAGACTCTGTCATGAAAACGTTTTCTGCTGCGTGTGTGATTGCGGTGCTGGCGGTGTCCTCTTCGAATGGCTTCGCTGAGGATTCTTTCGACCAGTCGATTCGGCCGCTGCTGCGCGACTATTGCGCAACTTGCCATTCCACCGAGAAACAGGAAGGCGAGCTTGACCTCGAGCGATTCCTATCCTTGGAGCAGGTCAAGCGGCACGCGGACGTTTGGGAGCGGGTTCAGGAACAACTGGTGTTGGGTGAGATGCCGCCGAAGGATGCCAAGCAAGTTTCAACCGAGCAGAAGTCGCTTCTGGTTGAATGGGTACGAACGACGCTCAACGAGATCGCGCTGGCCAATTCGGGCGATCCGGGTCCGGTCGTGCTGCGGCGGTTGTCCAATTACGAATACACCTACTCGCTACGCGATTTAACGGGAGTGCCGTCCCTTGATCCGGCCCGCGAGTTCCCGGTTGACGGCGCGGCGGGTGAAGGGTTCACGAACGTTGGCGCCGCGCTGGTGATGTCGCCAGCGTTGCTGTCGAAGTACCTCGAAGCCGCAAAGGATGTGGCGAATCACATGGTGCTGACCCCCACAGGCATTCACTTCTCCGCCGAAACATCGTCGCGCGACTGGACCGATGAGACGCTTGCGAAAATCCGCGCATTTTATGCGAAGCACACGGGGAGCGGCGAGAGTTCGCAGACCGTCGCACAAGGCATCAAGCTCGACACCGGCACAGGTAGCGGACGGCTGCCGCTGGCGATCTACCTCGACGCGCTGCAAGGACGAGGCAGCACGGAGGGGCTCAGCCCGAAGTATCTTGGGATTCTCCGCGACGCGCTCGCCAGTTCGCAGCCGTCCACGCTGCTCGATCCGCTGCGCGCGAAGTTTAAAGCGAAGCAACTCACTGTCGCCGACATCGAGCCGTGGCAGAAGGCGCTGTGGCGCTTCTCCAATGTGGGACATCTCGGAAAGGTCGGCGGCCCGAAGTCCTGGCTGGAACCGGTGACACCGCTCGCCACCCAGCATGAGTTGCGGATGAAATTGCAGCCCCCACCGAACGGAAGCGATCTCACGCTATTCTTCTCCACGAGTGATGCCGGTGATGGCGATGCCGGTGATGGCGATATCAACGATGTTGCCCTCTGGGACAATGCCCGCCTCATCACGCCCGGACGCGGCGAATTGCCCTTGCGCGATGTGCGTTCCGTGTTGCAACAAATGGAACGTCATCGCGCTGCCGTCCTGGAAAGTGCGGTGCGCTGCCTTGCCGCTGCACACGAAGCGGAAATCGCAATAGAGTCTCCGGATCTCTCCGCACTGGCGCAGAAGCACAACGTCGATGACAAAGTGCTGGCCGGCTGGCTGACTTATCTCGGCATCGCCAGCGCCGGGGAATCGAAGCTGGAGCCGCTGATCACAAAGAAAGCCGAGAGCGTCGCCAATTATAACTTCATCAGGGGCTGGGTTGGCGATAACGCACTGAGCGTCCTAGCAAATTCATCCGATGCCGCTGTCAACATCCCCGGCGAAATGAGGCCGAACAGTATTGCAACGCATCCGTCGCCGAAGCTGGCGTCTGTCATCGCCTGGCGCAGTCCGGTTTCTGGCACATTGCGGATCAGCGGCACTGTCCAGGACGGACACACGGCTTGCGGTAATGGCATCCTCTACTCATTGGAGCTGCGACGCGGGGAGACTCGCGAAGTACTGGCGGCCGGCGAGAGCAAGGGCTCGTCCGTGATTTCGCTGGGGCCGCTTCAAGACGTGAGTGTGATGCAGGGCGATGTGGTCGCACTTGTGATTGATCCGCGAAATGGCGATCACTCCTGCGATCACACGCCGGTGAATCTAACCCTCAGCGATGGCAAGCTCGAGTGGGATCTCGCCAAGGATGTTTCACCCGACATTCTCGCCAGCAATCCACACGCGGACCTGCACGGCAACAGCGCTGTGTGGCACTTCCTCAGTCAGCCCGCCAGTGGAACGGACGCGCCGACGATTGCGGTCGACTCGACATCGTTGCTCGCGAAATGGAGGAAGGCCAAGGACGCCGCTGAGCGAGCACAAGTCGCCGCGCAAGTGCAGCAGTTGCTCCAGCAGGACGCCGCGCAGGCGAGTCCAAGCGATCGCGATCTGAGCCAGCAACTCCTCTCGCTGAATGGTCCGCTCCTTGCCAATGCATGGCGCTCGGTCAAGGCACAGGCGACCGATGGCTTGGAGTCTCCGTATGGACTCGACCCAGGGTTGTTTGGCAAGCATCCCAAGAGCGGTGAAGTGGCTGCGACGAGCCTCTGCGTGCAAGCACCCTCGGTCATCGAAGTGCGACTTCCCGGATGGCTGTTGACTGGTGCCGAGCTGATAGCCATGGGCCGACTCCATCCCGCCAGCGGCAGCCAAAGCAGCGTGCAAATGCAGATTCTCACCACCAAACCCGCTGCTGGTGCCGGCTTGCAGGCCACGAGCGCAACGTTAACCAAAGAAGCCGGCGCGTGGAACAGCAGCAAACCGCCGATGATCTTTGACGCGCCGATTTTGGTGGCGGAAGGCAGCGACGCGCGCCGCCGGTTCGAGATGGCCTTTGATGACTTCCGCGCTCTGTTCCCCGCCGCGCTGTGCTACACGAAAATCGTTCCCGTGGATGAGGTCGTGACACTGACGCTGTTCCATCGCGAGGACGAACCACTTCGGCGACTTATGCTCGACGATGATCAAATCGCCGAGCTCAACCGCTTGTGGGACGAACTGCATTTCGTCAGCGAAGATGCTCTCACGTTGGTGGATGCCTACGAGCAAATCTGGCAGTTTTCGACCCAGGACGGCCCCAACGCTCCCAACGGAGATAAACGATTGGAACCCCTGCGCGGGCCGATCATGGCTGCTGCAGCAAAGTTCAAAGAACAGAAGACAGCGGCCATCGAACTTCAAAAGACCGCCGTGCTCGCCTTGGCCGAGAAAGCCTGGCGACGGCCACTCACCGAGTCGGAGACCATCGGTTTGAGGCAGTTCGAGCCCCATTTGATGCTCGTGCGAATCCTCACATCTCCGGCGTACCTGTATCGCAGCGAAACGCCCGCGACTCAAACTGGCCCAGTGAATGACTGGGAACTCGCTACGCGGCTGAGTTACTTCTTGTGGTCCTCGCTTCCCGATGACGAGTTGCGATCGGTCGCCGCTGCAGGACGGCTGCGCGATCCTGATGTCTTGGCTGCCCAAGCTCGCCGCATGTTGAAGGACGATCGCATTCGACGCCTGGCCACGGAGTTTGGGTGCCAGCACCTGCATGTACGCGATGTGGCCACGCTCGATGAAAAGAGCGAACGACATTTCCCTGCCTTCAAGCCACTCCGTGAAGCGATGCAGGAAGAAGTGACTCGCTTCTATATCGACCTCTTCCAGAACGATCGCAGCGCCCTGTCGCTGCTGGATGCGGATTACACGTTCCTCAACAAGCCACTGGCGGATCACTATGGCATCCCCTTCGAAGGGAGCGATTGGCAGCGAGTGGAAGGGATCAAGAAGCATGGTCGCGGAGGCGCACTGGGCTTCTCGGCCGCGCTCGCGAAACATTCCGGAGCCTCGCGTACGAGCGCCATCTTGCGAGGCATGTGGGTCAGCGAAGTCCTGCTCGGCGACAAGATTCCCAATCCTCCCAAAGGCGTTCCTACGTTGCCGGAAGAAGCCCCGGAAGGACTCAGTGAACGCCAGTTGATCGAACGCCATAGCAGCGACGCGCGCTGCGCAAGCTGCCACAAACGAATCGACCCTTTCGGTTTCGCGCTCGAAGGCTTCGATGCCATCGGTCGAACGCGGGCGGCTGACACAAAGTCCATGACCTTCGACGGCACGGATGTAGAAGGCTTGGCCGGTTTGCGGGATTATCTGGCCAACCAACGTCGAGCCGATTTCCTCCGGCAGTTCAGCCGCAAACTGCTCGGCTATTCACTGGGGCGAAGCGCGCAACTGTCTGACCAACCGTTGATCGACAACCTCTCCAGAACGGAGGGCGGTCTTGTCGGTATGATGATAGAGCAAGTCGTTCGCAGTCCTCAGTTCCGCGAGATTCGCGGGCGAGACTCTGTTTCCAGCAACTCGCAAAGGTAGCAGGCACACTCCGTGTGCCGTCCGCCGCATTTTAGACAACTTCCCGCGTCAAGTGTCACTACAAACGAATCCCCCTTCCTCGGAGCCAATATGAATCAACATCACTTCGCACGGCGAACATTCCTGCACGGACTTGGCGTTTCGATGGCGCTCCCCTGGATGGAGTCGCTGCGTGTCTGGGGCGACGAGACGAACTCATCCAAGGTCGCCAGCCAAGCACCGATCCGGTTGTGCGTGACCTTCTCCGGCAACGGCTTTCATTCGAAGGAATGGTGGGCCAAAGGGGAAGGCCGCAACATGGAACTCGGCCAAGTTCTTCAGCCACTGGCCGATTTCCGAGAAAAGTTGGTCTTCGTGCGAGGCTTGTACCACGAAGAAGCACGCAAAGGGAACATTCACAGTTCACAGACCGGCAACATGCTCTCGGGCGCTCCGATCGCCAGCGGGGGCGAGATTCGCTCAGGGACCAGCTTCGATCAGGTCATCGCTCAGACCTATGGCCGCAGCACCAAAGTTCCGAGTATGGTCCTGGCCTGCGAGACATCGAACCCGTCGGTCCACAAGAACTACAGCATGCTCTACAGTTCGCACATTTCGTGGAGTTCCCCGACGACCCCCACACCTCTGGAACTCTATCCCGCGCTGGCGTTCGACCGTCTCTTCAAGGACGCATCGTCACCCGAAGATCAGAGCGTTCTGGATGCGGTGCTCGCCGATGCCCAAGATCTGCGGCGCAAGATCAGTTCCGGAGATCAGCAGAAGCTGGACGAGTACCTCGACAGCGTTCGCGAAATCGAGATCCGTATCGCGAGTGCCGGCAAACGTGGCGAATTGCAAGGTTGGAAGCCAACTCTCGACAAACCGAACATCCTGCGCCCGGCGGATGGGATTCCGCAAGATATCTCCGAGCACATGCGGCTGATGATCGATATTCTCGTCCTCGGTTTTCAGACCGACACGACGCGAGTGGCGACGCTCAAGCTGAACAACGACCACAGCGCGCTGCGATTCCCGAATCTCACCAGTGTCGAGCAGGCGGGGCACGGCATTGATTACATGATCCATCACCTGCTCTCCCACAGCGACGGCCGAGATTGGCTGAAGGTGAATCAGTTCTTCATGGAGCAGCTCGCCTACCTGGCACGCAAGCTCGACTCCATTCAGGAAGGCGATCGCACGCTGCTGGACAACACGATGCTGATGCACTGTTCGAGCATGATGGCCGGTGCGTTGCACAACAACGACCAGCTCCCGGTGATCCTGCTGGGCGGTGCCGGCGGAAAGTTGAAAGGGGGCCGAGCCCTCGACTACACTGACAAACCCGAACGTCAACTGTGCCGTCTGTTCCTTTCGATGATGGACAAGATGGATGTTCATTCCAAAACGTTCGGCGACGCAAAGACCATGCTTGAGGAGGTGTGAGCAATGTTCATGATCGGAAAAGTTGTAGCCCTCCTTTTTGCCTTCCTGACGTGCGTTCCGTTAGCCGATGCCGCAGCGGACGAAGCGTTCTTTGAGTCGGTCGCGAGCATGGGCTTTGCGAGTACCGTCTGCGATGCGGAACCGTTTGAAGCCTTTCTGGAGAAACACTGCGTCCGCTGTCATGGGCCTGAGAAGGAAAAGGGTGATTTGCGCATTGATCAGCTTTCACGCGATTTCAAGGCGGGGGCGGACAGCCATCACTGGGCAGAGGCCCTCGAAAAGGTCAACAGTGGCGAGATGCCTCCGGATAAAGAGCCGCAACCTACACAGGCGGAAATCGCAGCGTTCGTCTTGAATCTCGATTCGCTCATTAAAGAGGGCCGGTCTGCTCGCATGGCGGCCAGGCCGGCGGTGGCGCACTATCGGCTCAGTCGCAAGGAATATCAGAACACGGTCTATGACCTGCTCGGCGTGCGCTATGATCCCACCAAGCAGGGAGAGCTGAACGAAGACACTCTCTGGCACGGGTTTGAGCGCATCGGGTCGGAGCTCTCGCTTTCGCCGTCGCATGTGGACCGCTATTACCGTGCGGCGGGCATTGTGCTGGACCGTGCTTTCGCCGCTGCGAGCGTGGAGCCTCGCAAAGTCCGCAAGACCGCTGCGGAATTGCTTCCCGGTGGCGGGAAGGACCAGCAGGCTGCGCTGGACCGCTTCGGCATCAAGCGACCGCTGCGTTGCTTTATCTACCCCGGTGCTGCTCCGAATTCCGGACCTGGGGCGTTCTCCTCAGGTTGGCTTGGACAAGGAATCGGTCCGGAACACAGCGGGCTCTTTAAAGTCCGCATCAAGGCCAGCGGAATTCGCCCGCCCGGCGGCCAGCCGGCACACCTGAGCATCGGCATTCCGGGAGAAGGTGAAAATGCGCTCGCTACCCGTCTCATCGGTATTGACATTACCGCACCGGAGGACAATCCCGAGGTCTATGAATCGGAGTTGTCGCTCGAGATGCCGTTGGGGCTGCGCTTCAACTTGGAGGCAAGCAATGAGTTGAAAGGATTGCACTTCCACAGGTTGTTCGGCAGCACTATTTTCACGCACAGCAGCGAGACCTTGCTAACGTCTCCGGCGTTCCCGCAGTTGTTCGATGACAAAGGGAACGGTCTCTACTCGCTGGTGCTCATCGACTGGATCGAATGGGAGGGGCCGCTGGTGTCGGAGGCGGAAAAAGCCCGACGCACGGGTCTGCTGCCGCCCGATGACGCGACGCCCGAGTTGGTCGCGGAGCATTTGCAACGCTTCGCCCAACGCGCCTGGCGTCGGCAGGTGAAGAAGGAGGAGCTGGAGCGGTATTTGCAATCCTACCGCACCGAGCGCGAGGCGGGCGAGAAGACCGCCGATGCCTATCGTGTCGCGTTGCAGGGCGTGCTGACCTCCAGGCACTTCATCTACCTCGTCGAGGGCGACAAGGTGGCCCGCGAACGGCTCACCGACTCGGAACTCGCCTCGCGACTCTCATATTTCCTCTGGAGTTCGATGCCCGACGACGGCCTCTTCACCGCGTCCAAGAGCGGCACGCTGAACAGCGAAGATCTACAGATAGAAGTGGACCGGATGCTCGCAGACGGCAAAGCCAACCGCTTCGTCGATGACTTTGCGCGGCAGTGGCTCCAACTGCACCGCGTGGGTATGTTCCCGCCAGACAAAAAACTCTACCCGAGCTACGAGGCGTGGCTGGAGACCAGCATCAAGGCCGAGCCGGTGGAGTTTTTCCGCGAACTGTTCGCAAAGAACCTATCCGTGGATGGATTCATCGATTCCGATTGGACGATGGCCAATGCCCGGCTCTGCGATTTCTACGGACTGCCAGAGCCGAAGACGGGCGGTTTCCAGCGTGTTTCGCTCAAGCCCGAGGATCATCGCGGCGGCCTGCTGACGATGGGTGCGGTGCTCGGACTGACCTCGGACGGAACGCGGCATCGCCCGGTCCATCGCGGCGTCTGGCTCAGCGAGGCGATCCTCGGCAAGTCGCCGCCGCCACCGCCGGCGAACGTGCCCGCCATCGAGCCCAACCCGCCTCAGAATCCCAAGGCCACCCTGCGAGAAAAGATCGAGGCGCATCGCAACGACGCGAACTGCGCCGCCTGCCATGCGAAGATCGACCCTCTGGGACTCGCCTGGGACAATTACGACGCCATCGGCCAGTGGCGCACCCGTGAAAAGGTCCCCGCAGGAGTTGGCGAGGACCCCTTGATCAATCCCGCTGGCTTGATGCCCGATGGACGTGCCTTCGGGGGTCCCACCGATTTTAAACAGCGGCTGCTCGAAGACCGCGACAAGGTCGCGCGGGCCTTCATCGAGCACCTCTGCACTTACGCCCTCCGCCGCGTGCTGACGGTGGATGACTCGGATGACATCGAGGCGATCGTGACCGAGGTGAATAGCAACCAATATGGCGTCAGAGACATCGTGCGAGCGGTGGCTCTGTCGGAGCTGATGAGGAAGAGATGATGTAAAGAGGGAATGATTAATATTTAATGGAGATTGAAAAATGCAAAATGAAGGGCGGGGATTAGAGCGAAAGGGAGCGGATATTGAAGAGCGGTTGCTGGACTTCGCGGTTCGAGTTGGCAAAGCAATCGATACACTACCTGACACACGGCTTGGACGACACATAGCCGGACAACTCGTGCGTTCAGGAACCTCCCCAGCTCCCAATTATGCTGAAGCATGTGCAGCGGAAAGTAAGAAAGACTTTATTCACAAGCTTGCGATCGTTCTAAAAGAACTTCGCGAGAGCTCCGTTTGGATACGGTTGATTGTCAAGTCAGAGTTGATACCCGAACAACGTCTCGAACAGCTTCGAGACGAGTGCGATCAGCTCTGCAAGATCATTGCCAAATCGCTCGTTACAGCCAAGTCGAACCAATCACGACCCGACAAGGACTAACAGCCACATGCTCCGCATTTTGCAATTTCCAATCTCCATTACTCATTAATAATTTTCATTCGGGCAACCGTGCCTCACCAAACCCGCAAACATCAACCCGAGGAATAACCCTCCATGAACTACCTCTCCCAATCCTGGCTAATCGACCGTCGTCATGCCCTCCGTGCCCTGGGGACCTGCGTCTCCCTGCCCATGCTGGAATGCATGATCCCGCTCAAAGCGGGGGAAGAGACAACCGCCACGCCTCGGCGCAGCGCCTTCATCTATCTCGCGAACGGCGTCCATTCGCTTAACTACCAGATCACCAAGCCGGGACAAGACTACGAGTTTTCCCGGTCACTCAAGCCTTTGGAGAAACACCGCGAAGTGATCACGCCTATCAGCGGGCTGCATCACCCGGGAGCCCTCGGCCACGACCACAACTGCATGTCCGTCTGGCTGACCGGCGGCAAGCTCGGCCCTACGGACCGCAACACGATCTCCGTCGACCAGAAGATGGCTGAGATCACGGCGCCGCACACCCGTTACCCCTCGATGGATGTCGCCCTCACGGGTGCTTCGCTCGCATGGACCGCAGACGGGGTCCGGCTGCCTCCGATGCGTCGTTGCAGTGAGATCTTTGCGTCGATGTTTGAAGAGCCGAAAGGGGGCAAGGCGGTCCAAAGGAGGAACTTGCGTCGCAAGGGGAGCGTCCTCGACGCAAATCTCGACGAAGTGCGCCAACTCGATAAAATGATGGGGTCGGAGGACAAAGGCCGAATGGAGCAATACCTCACCTCGGTGCGTGAGGCAGAGATCCGCACGCGCCGGGCCGATGCGTGGCTCGACACGCCGCTGCCCGCCATCTCCGACGCCGACCGCAAACGCACCAACCGCGACATCGCCGCCACCATGGCGGGCGATTATTTCCGCACCGTCTATGACCTCATGGTGCTCGCCTTCCAGACGGACGTGACCCGCGTGGCCACCTTCAGTCTGGGTGGCGAGGGAGACGCCTTCTCCATTCCTGAAATCGGCATCACCGAGTCGCGCCATCAGCTCAGCCACCACGGCGGCGATGCCGGCTACATGGAAAAGCTCACCAAATACGACACCTTCGCCATCGAGCAGTTCAGCTACTTCCTCACTCGGCTCGCCGAGACCAAGGACCTCGGTGGCAAGCCGCTCCTGGGCTCCACGATGGCCCTCTTCGGCAGCGGCATGTGCTACGGCCACAGCCACGGCAATGCCAACCTCCCGCTGGTGCTCGCTGGCGGCTCGGACCTCGGCCTGAAACACGGAAGTCATCTCGACTTTAACAAGGACGCCAAAAGCTTCCAAGGCTACGCGCTCGGCGCGGACGGAGCGCTCACCAGCGCGCATTACCAGCTCTGCAGCCGCCCCGTGAACACGGACGCCCACATGAGCAACCTTCTCCTCCTGATGGCCCAGCGAATGGGCGTTGAAACGGACAAGTTTGGCGACAGCAATAAGGGGATTGAGTTATGAAAAAGTTTTTGGTTCTTTGTTCTTCGTTCTTTGTTCCTCGTTATTCGTTGTTGTTGCTTGCTTGCTCGTTAGTTGTCCATGCGTCATCCGCCGGCCAGGAACCAAGCACAAAGCACCAAGAACCAGGAACCGGCGTAGCCGCCCCCTTCCGGCCCGAGGCGGGGAAATTTCCCCCTTTGGAAAAGGCCAAAGCCTACGACGGCCAACTCATGTTCGTGGACCATGCCAACCGCCGCGGCAGCCTCCGCGTGACCGGCGGAGAGTTGATGCACTCCACGGCCCCGCACCCCTTTGCCATGCTCCCTTATGGCATGGTCCGCTATCACGGTGCGCCAGCGGATCTCAGGGATGTCCTGCTCGGCACCATGATGCATGGCCGCTTTTATCTGCCACCAGATCCCAAACTCTCCTCCGTGCCGGTCATCACCGAAGCCAGCCTCAGATCCAGCGCCAGCCTCACCCAACCCGCCGAGAACCACGCCATCCTGTTGGAGGACGAGCCCAGTTTTTGCCTCCGGGAGGGCAAAGTTTGGAAGTTGCAGTCGGTGGCGCTCAAGGGAAACAATCAAGGGATGATCGTGGCTAATCGTGAACCCAAGGCAGGCGGAGAGGGCAAGGAAGGCGAACAACAGATGAGCATCGATGCGGCAACCCGCTTTTGGCGCGGTCGCGAACAGCTCGGGCTCGAGGACTTGATTGCCGAAGGCCTGTGGCCTGCCGACGGGAAGAAATCCCTCGATGGCCAGGTCGTCCATCTGGGAATCACTTGGAAACCGGATGGGCATTGGGAGCGACGTGTTGGCAATCGGCTTCATATCTCAGATATCTGGTTGGATGAGACGGCGATGCAGCGCGCCACCCAGCACCAGATTGAGGTGCATCGAGAGCTGATCCGGTGCCGCTGGATGCCCGCTTGGGTGGATGCCGTCGAGTATGGCACGTTCGGTAGCGCCACAGTGACCGCGACCTTGTTCGGCGGCATGGCCCCCTCCCTCTATGCCGATTTCCAGAAGGGCATCCATGGACAGATCGCTGCGTCCGAAACGAATTTGAAGCATCAGTATGGGACGGTTAGGCATTCCTTGGTGGCCGTCTCGGGCCCCATCCTAGACGTGATGAAGCAGGACACAGAGATCCCGCTGGGGAGCAGCGGGATCCAAATCCGAATCAAGGTGGACCAGATCATTGAGGGAATTCGTCCTGGCAGGATTGTCCGAATCCGACCGATGAACTGGCCGGATGACACGGTGCCACGGGAGGAATACACAGAGGGACATTTAGAAGAACGCTTCCCGTCTCCGGACATCTTCCCAAAATACGGAAGAATAGGTTTGAATTGAATGAATGGAAGAAAACGAAGGGAAAAGAAAACAGCATTGTCAAACCGGCTGATTGCTATGTTTATCGAGTTCAACGTGGCTTACGAGCTGAGATAGCGAGGAGCTTGCCTGATAGCCAATAGCTCCGGCCGATTTAAGTTGAGAAGAGAGACGTTAACTCGCCCTATCGCCGTCCTCGCAACAGCCGAGCCATCAATTGACATTTCCATATGGTCTTCCCATGTATCAGCTGGCGTCTCGCAAGGAGGAATACTGCGATCTGACTGCGGACGGAATGCTTCTTCATGCAAAAAGACTCATAACAACGTTTCGGACCAATTCCAAGTCGAAGCTTTTATTGCAGATCGCGGAGACCCCGAGCTGATAGACTGATGCCAGCTTTTGAGGATTGAATTCCGTTGTCACCATAATGACGGGAACTTCTCGTTGAGGTCCGCGTTGTCGGATATACGAGATGAGTTGGCGTCCATCCATTCGGGGCATGTGATAGTCAGTCACGATTAGGTCAAAATGGTTTTGCTCCATCTCCTTAACTGCGATTTCTCCGTCTTCTGCTTCCGTGAAATGCTTAATTCCGAGTTCGCTGAGAATCGATTTTTCATGCCGGCGGGCAAGGCTGCTATCGTCGACGATCAGGACCTGCAAATTATCGAGTCCTTGGAGCGGACGGTGACCGCAGGCATCATCTTTAAGTGCTTTCTCAATCGCCCTTTCTAGGCCTTCTGCGTCAAACGGTTTCTTGAGCAACTGGAGTCTCCCGATCTGTTCAGCGGCCGACCTGCGTTGGGAATTCCAGTTGTCTCCACTCATCAACACAATCCCCATTTTCAGCCAACGATACGTCTCTCGAATGCGGGTTGCCAGGACGAGTCCGCTCATATCAGGCAGTCTTATACTGCTCAGCAGAACCGTCGGAAGCGTCATTGCAATTCGTTGAAGAACTTCGTCACCCGTGCGACAATTGTGAACTTCGGTAATGCCGATATCCGACAGCATTCGGCCAATCATTCCTGCTTGCAGGCGAGAATCTTCCACAACCAGCACAGTAATCGCTTGTGATCTCACTTCCCTATCTTTTTGAACAGGAACGTGAGCTCTTCCTGAAGTCACATTTGGCTGATTGATCGCATCCAGCGCTGAAACGACTTCCTCCATGGTTGCAAAGCGATCATCGGGAGATTTAGCGACCATCTTCTGAAAGACTGCATTCAACGCGGCGGGTGCATCGTGACGCACAACGGACAATTGCGGTGGGGGGGCGGAGCGGTGAGCTAGAATGCGCCCGATCACATTTGATGAGGCAAACACGGGACCACTTGTCAACAAAGTAAACAGAGTGCAGCCAAGACTGTATATGTCACTGCGTCCGTCAACGTCCTCAGGTCTTTCCGCCTGTTCGGGAGACATGTAGTCTACTGTGCCCGCTACCTCACCCAACTTTGTTAGTGCCGGTCCATTATTTGCTGTCCACTGCAAAGCACAAGCGATCCCCAAATCTACAACTTTCACGTTACCAGTGACGTCGCGTAACAAGTTCGAGGGCTTGATATCCCGATGCACAATTCCCTGCTGATGTGCATACCCTAAAGCCAGCGCGACCTGTCGAACCGCTGACATTGCATCATCAATACTTAGAGGGCCAGTCCGCTTGAGGACCTCCAAGAGGTCGGTGCCGTCAACATATTCCATCACCAAGAAATCACCCAACACACACTGGTCGGAATCGTAGGCGACAACGACATTGGGATGATTGAGCCGCGCGGACAACTGAATTTCGCGCCGAAAACGAGATATGAACTCGACGGAGGCGATTTCCTTTCGGATTATCTTCAACGCTACGACACGCTGCATGCGTCGGTGCAAGGCACGGAAAACCGTCCCCATACCCCCTTCGCCGATTCGGCTAAGCACCAAATAATTCCCGAGTACCAGTTGATTCGCACGACCATGCCCCACTTCGTCAGCCTGATACGGGGTTAGATTGCCCTCTTCAATTAATAGTGCAAGGAGATCCTGCACGGTGCCTGCGTCCCCTCTCCGTTCCATAACGTGGCACGCCTCTGCGATTAACTCATCGTCCAACAATTTGTGTTGGGACAGTTCGTCAATGATTTCTTCAATCGAATTGATCATACCATTACCACGAAGTGCAGAGGAAAAGGACGAGCAGGATTCACGGCTTCGTTTAGATCCAATGAGAGCTGATAGAGCCGCTTATCATAATCTTCCCAGTAATTCCTATGAAGGTCGAAGTCCATTTCCTTCGCCTTTCTGTATAGAAAAGGTGGCCTCTTCAGGAGAATTCGTGGGTGCTTTTTGGCTTTGGAAGGTTGCATCGTCGAAAGAGTTCCTTCCCGAAGTCGTTTGTTGGCGTCCTTGCGCCGTGCTGCTTCCATTTTTCCGAAGGCTGCTAGGCTCGTTTTCCGCATAACGCGAAACATCCCCCCGGTTGTGAGCATCCGCTAAGCGTCTTATTACTAACGAATTCTCAGGAAAAGCCCAGATTTTTGATAAACCATGGAAACTCAAGATTGACGAATTAACGCGTTCAAGCATACTTCACATACAGATTCTGTTCCAGCTTGCTTTTGTGTGGTGCGCCGTCGCGGTCGATTGCGCTCTCATGAGGGCTCCGTCCTGCTTGGCAGGGTTACTGGCCATATTTAGGCCTAGTATTGCTGACGAAGAGTTCTGAACCTTTTGTGACGATCGTTCAATCATGAGCCAAGATCCGGACTACATTCAAGAATTTGTAGCCGAATGTCGTGAGGGTATGGATCGAATCGACAACGTTCTTGTGGCTCTGGAAAAGAACCCTGGCGACTTGAGTGGGCTTGACTCTGTCTTTCGAGTGCTGCACACAATCAAAGGCAATGCAGGCTTTCTTGATTTCCCGCAGCTAGGCTCGATCGCCCATGCTGGCGAGGCATTGCTCAGCAAGTTATGCGGCGTTGAACGGAAAGTCAGTCCGGAAGTCTGCGATTCGTTGCTGCGTATGCTGGACGCCTTGCGAATTGTAGTAGGCGAAATTGATGCAACAAGCAAAGAAGGCAATTCGGATCATGCCGCTTTGAAACTGGAACTCGGTCAGTTCGTTGCCGCGGCTGAATATGCATCGCAGCCTGAGACGGTGGAGCTAGAGTCTTCTCCGCAAGTTAGGGCTGTGGTGTTACCGCCGGTCGAGGGTCAAAAGTCGGAACTGCCGAAGGTGCCCAAGATGAAAAAGCGCCTGCCTAGAGCTTCAAGGGAAGCTCCAGGATCGCACCATTCGACGTTTTACATCCCACCCTCCTCCTCCTTACCGGATGATCCGCCGGCCGAACCACTGACGGATAACCCGTCGCCAGCAGCTGTTTCGAGCGTTGTTCAAGACGACAGTTGGTCGATGTCCGCGATTGGGACAAAGAGCAGTGAGAGGGAACTTTCGACGTTTCTACGCGTAAAGATCGATTACCTTGATGAACTGATGAATCTCGTCGGCGAACTGGTATTGGCACGTAACCATCTCGTCCAGGTGACATCGGGTCGTTCTCCTGATGATGCGTTAACGGAACCTATCCAGCGGCTAAATAGACTCACTGCTGCGATTCAGGACGGCGTGATGCGGACGCGAATGCAACCTGTTCGCAACGCTTGGGCCAAGTACCCTCGCATCGTTCGAGATCTAGCCAAGAATTGCGGCAAGCTGTGCGAATTGGAGCTACAGGGCGGCGATACAGAACTTGACAAATCAATGCTCGAATCCATTTCTGATCCGCTGGTTCATCTGGTGCGCAATGCGATCGACCACGGGATCGAGAAGCCATATTTGCGGCGGATTAAGGGAAAGCCCGAGACCGGCCGGCTGCTGGTGCGAGCGTTTCAGGAAAGCGGGCAAGTTCACGTCGAAGTTTCAGACGATGGTGCAGGACTTGATCTAGAACGTATTCGGCAGAAATCCATCGATGTGGGTTTGGTGTCGCGTGACAACGCGCAATTGATCTCGGAGAATGATCTACAAAACTCAGTGTTCCTCCCAGGCTTTTCCACGGCCGAACGAGTGACCGGTTTGTCGGGACGCGGCGTTGGAATGGACGTTGTCAAGTCGTGCGTCGAGCAGATTGGCGGAACGATTGAACTGAAAACCCGTAAGGATGTGGGAACAACGATTCGTCTGACGGTGCCTCTGACGTTGGCGATTATCCCGGCAATCATGGTGTCCTGCGGCCATCAGAGGTTCGCGATTCCGCAAATCAACGTTGTCGAAATGCTGCGACTTCGCGGTGAAGAAAAGCACCGAGCTTGCGAGCAGTTTCATGCTACGCCTGTTCTACGTTTTCGGGATGAATTGCTTCCGATGGCAGATTTGGGAAACAAACTTCGGATCGATTCACTCAGCGGTAGCATGAATCGCGAATTCTACGACATCGTCGTGCTAAAAACCGGCACGCGAAGATTTGCGCTACTGGTTGATGAAATCGGGAACGCTCAAGAAATTGTGGTGAAACCACTCGGCGCGCTTTTGACATGTCAAACCGAATACAGCGGTGCGGCCCTGATGGGAGACGGCAGCATCGCGCTGATCATCGACGTGCTGGGCATCGCACGGACTATGGGCTTACTGACAGATGAACAGACTCCGCTTAGCGATTCCGCAACGCTTCGAGAAGAGGTTCCGAAATTAGAAGAACAAGTGCTGCTTTGCCAGATCGAAGGAGACCGCCAGATTGCTTTGCCACTTTCGAACGTCGTGTGCCTGGAAAAAGTACCCTTCACCTCAGTCGAGCACTCTGCCGCAGGGGATGTGATGCAGTATCGCGGCGAGATACTGCCTTTGTATTCATTTTCAGGTCAGCGACGAACGCCGAGGAATGGTCAGCCTGAGTTTGATCAAATATCTGTCGTCGTTTATCGCAATGCGGGAATGCAACGTGGTCTGCTCGTAGAAAACATCATCGACGTGGTATCTCTACCCAAAAACTTGGTGCCTGTTGAACTAGCCACTGAACCGAACTCCATACATCGTGTCACCGCAACCGCAGTCGTTCTGGGACGCATTACAGATTTTCTACAGATTAATTGACACACTCTCATTTCATGAATCACACTTCCCAGATTTTACTGAGATAACCCCAATGACCTTCCAACCTCTGGCATCACGCCGTATATCAAGCAAGTTACTGTTGATCTGCCTGAGCTTCTTGCTCCCGATTGCCGTTTTGTTGTATTTTACGATTGCTGGCATCAATAAAGAGATTCGGTTCGCGGAGCAGGAATTGGGGGGAAACGCATACCAGCGCCCGTTACACGAATTGCTGCGCCATCTTTCGCGGTACCAATGGCTCTGCAACGTCCCAAAGGTCACAGAATCCGATTTAGCAGCCGAGCGGGGTAGAATCGACCAAGCCTTTCAGCGACTCGATGCCATTCAGCAATTATTAGGCAACTCATTGCAAGTGTCCGAAAATGGATTAGCGAAGCGACAACGATCGCATTCCCTTCCTAGCGAAATGGTTGCCGCCTGGCGGAAATTTGAGAATGACTTCGACTCGCTGAGCTCCCCTATAAGAGACGCCCGAACGCGGCAACTCCGCGACAACGTTCGACAATTGGTATCCCACGTCGGAGACACTTCGAATTTAATTTTGGACCCAGATTTAGACAGTTACTATCTGATGGACGTCTCATTGTTAGGGTTACCAAGGTTGCAGAATCGGCTCGCGGAATTGCGGCTGCTAGCGAGTAAGTCTTTCGCGAAACCAGAATTGTCGAAAGCCGATATCCTGAACCTCGTGTCCACGGCGCGATTGCTACGCGAAGCTGATTATGAAGTCGTGGTCGCTAGTACCCGTACCGCGCTGGCCGAGGATGTGCACTTCCATGGGGAAAGCGTTTCGATCCGGCGGATCGAACCGACACTCAACTCCTTCGTTAACACAATGGACGAGTTGCTGGCACAGTTCGAGGCGACTGACGAAATCCAGCTGGCAGGCAAGGGGGCTGCGATCGAGCAAAATATTAACAAAACTCTTGATGCCAGTTATCAGTTGATGGATGTTGTCGCCAGAGAGTTGGACGAATTGCTTCGCATTCGAATTAACGAGTTCAAGTCTTATCGACTCTGGTCGCTGTTGCTGACCTCGCTTGCACTGCTGATTTCGGTAATGCTCGTGATTTTCGTAGCAAGAAGCATTACGAAGCCGCTATCGAACTGCGTTCAGGGACTACAATCTCTTGCGAATCGTGATCTAACCCGCCGTCTGAATTTTTCCAGCAATTCGGAAATAGGGGAGATCTCAAAGGCGGTCGATCAAGCCGCAGATGGCATGTTGGGTGCCATGAAATCGCTTCGCGCCAGCGCGAACGAACTCAATCAGGCAGCCGATCGGCAAACCGCAGTAAGCAGTCAGATGTCAACCAACGCCGAGCAGACTTCGCAGCAGGCTCAACGAGCGTCCACCGTGGCGGAACAGGTCAGTCAGAATACTCAAGCCGTTTCGCTCGCAGTCAGTGAGCTAAGTACGGCGATTCGGGAGATAGCTAATAACACGCAGCAGGCGGCGCGCGTTGCCACCGACGCCGTGCAACTCGCAGCGACTACCAACATAGCTGTCATAAAACTTGGTCAAAGCAGTACAGAGATCGGTGAAGTTATCAAGGTGATCACTAACGTCGCGGAACAGACCAATCTGTTATCGCTAAACGCCACCATCGAAGCCGCCCGAGCAGGAGAAGCCGGTAAAGGATTTGCCGTGGTGGCAAATGCAGTCAAAGAACTGGCAAAGCAAACGGCCGGTGCAACCGTCACTATTCGTCACAAGATCGATGCGATACAGAACGACGTGCGTGATAGTGTGCTGGCCATCAGCCGCATAAGTCATACTATCGAACAGATTAACGAATTCCAGAATTCGATCGCAGGTGCAGTCGAAGAGCAAACTGTCGTGACCCGCGAGATCAGTCGCAATGTGGCGGATGCAGCAAAAGGAACCTTAGAAATTGCGGGGAATATCGTTCAAGTAGCTCGCGCTGCTGAAGGCACGGCTGCTGGGGCAGTCGCAACGCGATCGGCTGCCCAAGACGCAACTCGGCTTGCAAATCAATTAAATGAACTTGTATCACAATTCCGGAGTCAGTGAGCATCTGAGTCCCGGAGCTGGCACAATGTCTAAAGTTGAAACAATTTGCACCTTCAGTCTCGATAACCTATTTTTGGGAATCGCAGTTGGCGACGTACATGAAATCTTGCTTGCGCAACCGCTGACTCCCGTTCCACTGGGACATCCATTCGTTGCGGGCTTAATGAATGTGCGTGGCCAGATCGTGGTGGTCGTCGATTTGCGCCTAGTGTTGAATCTGCCCCCGCGTGCAGAATCTGCACCCGCGCCGGTGAATATTATCGTGCGCAGCAGCCACGGCCTGGTCAGTTTACTTGTCGATCAAGTTGGAGGGGTGATGGAGGTCGATTCAAGAGTTTTTGCGCCGCCTGAAGCATCGCCGACGGAAACTCAAAAATTTTTTCGTGGAGCCTATCAACTTCCCAAGCAACTACTTCTAATTTTCGATACCCTTGGAGCAATGGACTTAATCGTATCGCAAGTGACCACTAGGCCCTAATAACATATGACATGAATTCGATTCGCATTCTCATTGTAGACAGGTCGCCCCCAATGCAGCAAAAACTTCAACGTCTGCTTGAACGCGATCCAGAGTTTGAAGTTGTTGGTACTGCGGTGAACGGACATCTGGCGCTCGCCAAAGTGCCCTACCATCGTGCCGATCTGGTGCTCCTGGATATCACAAAGCCGCAATTGGACGGACTTCAGACACTGGTAATTCTACGTGAAGCTTTCCCCACTTTGCCGATGATAGTCTTCAGCCAATTGACGCGACGCGGTTCGTCGACCTCCCTAGACGCTTTGCAACTAGGCGCCAGTACTTGCCTGTTAAAACCTTCGACGGACGAGGACCTTGAACGTTGCGTCTCGGGAGAGCTTTCAAAAAAAATCAAGTCACTTCGCATGCGACAGATCGGATCTTCAGAAATCCTTGTGTCACCTCCAACAGAACCGCCACTCGCTCTCGCAGCGGTACCTGTCGATCTTAATGCCCTATCGCATAAAGAAATCCCGACCAAACAACGGCTGTTAAATAAAGCCGAGATCGTTGCGATAGCTGCTTCGACTGGCGGACCAAGAGCATTGTCGAGCCTACTGACTTGGCTGCCCAAATCGTTTGCTACACCCATCATCGTCGTTCAGCACATGACGCCTGGCTTTACAAAAACATTCGCGGACAGTCTTCGTCGACAAACCGGACGCGACGTGCGTGCGCTTGAGGGCTCCGAGCCGCTCCACGCCGCTAGCGTCTGGCTCGCCCAAAGCGGGCGCCATTTGGTTGTCCGTCGCAACGGAGCATCAATCGAAGTTGCTCCGAATGACGCCCCCCCCGAGAATTCCTGCTCACCGTCGGCTGATGTTATGTTTCGATGCGTCGCGGAAGTATTCGGCTCTCGAAGCCTCGCCGTAATGCTGACGGGTATGGGTTGCGATGGCCTGGCAGGCTGCAGAGTGATTCGGGAAGTGGGCGGTGCGATCCTCGTTCAAGACGAAGCAAGTAGTACCTGTTGGGGGATGCCAGGTCAGGTCGCCACAGCAGGTCTGGCCGACGAGGTGCTTTCTTTGACCGACCTTTCACGGGCAATTGTGCATCACACATCCATTCCGAGTATTCGGCGAGCCTACTCATAAACCACTTTAGTGCAAATCGTCCGCAAGAAAGGTTCGCCCCCGGATTAATGCCTATGACGCTTTCAGCCGACAACTTTGAGTTCATTTGCCGTCTCGTTAATCAACAAGTCGGAATGGCATTAACTCCCGATCAACAACTTTTTGTGGAAGGTCGGCTTGATCCCGTCGCTCGTCGGCTTGGCTGGGATCACCTGCAATCACTGGTCTCACGCCTTCGCGATCATCAAGATCACCTATTGGTAACGGAGGTCATTGAAGCACTTGTCACGCACGAGACTTCGTTCTTTCGCGACCCGCATTATTTCGACGAACTCACCGAGCAAATTCTGCCTCGCTTGTTTGCCCGGCGTGCCCCCGAACGACGTTTGACCATATGGTGTGCCGCGTGTGCGACGGGCCAAGAAGCGTACAGCGTCGCAATGATTCTGCGCGAGCGATTCGCGCAAGAACTTCAAGAGTGGAACTTGAATCTGCTCGCAACCGACCTATCCTTTACGGCGCTACAAAAGGCTCGGATCGGCCACTATTCGGATATGGAAGTAAGCCGAGGATTGACCGATGCTCGGTTGGCCCAACACTTTCGACGCCAACAAACGGGCTGGCAGATTGATCATGGTTTGATGCAGATCGTTCGATTCCGGCAGGTCAATCTCACGAGCGTCTGGCCCTACCTACCGCCCGTCGACCTTGTGTTGATGCGAAATGTTTTGATCTATATGAGCCAAACCGCGCGACAATCTATCCTCAACCGAATGCAGAAAACCCTACATCCCGATGGCTGCCTGATGCTAGGCAGCAGCGAATCCGCAAACGCACTCAACTTGCCCGTCGTCCGCGTCCAATCATGAGCGCCATCAAGTACGGTAAGCAGCACATCGTACCACGCGTGTCGAAATTCTGAGTACTCAAAAAATTTGTTTCGTATCGGGGCGCGAGATTGTTTTGAAATTGCCCCGAATAGAAAAAATCGCTACTTCTCCCGATGGGTTCTACGAAACATCCACGCAAGGAGCCATAGCGATGCAAGACGGAAGAACAAGGCGAAGCAGATTTAGCGTAGTGCTTGATTCTGCTTTGCGATTCTCGTTCGACTGCCAGTTGGGATGAGGGAAGTTTGAAGTTTGAAGTTTCAAGTTTGAAGTGGGAAGTTCGAAGTTTGAAGGTCATTCGCGGGACTTCTTGATGATTGTAGTCAGAATTGCGATGAGTTCATTGGCTTCGGAAGCCAGCGGATCCAATCGTTCCTTGGGCACAACTTCGGAGGCGGCTAATAGTCGTAGCCAGTAATGGGACTCGCGTGCCTCCTTACATGCGATCGCGTACTTGTGGACGAAGTCCTTTCGGCTTTGCGCGGATCCCGCTTCCTCCACGTTGGCTCCTACAGAAGTCCCTGAACGTAGTAACTGCGTTGCCAAGGTAGTTGACACTCGACCGTTCTGTACCAGTACTTTGCTGCGTACTTGAACGCGGACTTGGAAGTTCCGCAGAAGATCAAGACTGCACTGCATAAGGCAGCCGAGATCGCTTGTGGAAACGTACCTGAGTTGCCGGGACCGGTTGTGATTGGTCTGGATACGTCTGGATCGATGAGCAGCGCGGTAACGGGACACAGAGCTGGTCTCAATGGGGGACGAGGTGCAACTTCGATGATGCGATGTATCGACGTGGCAGCATTATTTGCCGCAGCAATCCTGCGACGCAACCCGGACAGCGTTGTGATTCCGTTCGATACGTCGGCTTACGATGCCAAGATCGATCCGAACGATTCGATCCTGAGCATTGCCGAGCGATTGGCGAAGTACGGTGGTGGAACAGATTGTTCGCTGCCGCTGGTAGCTGCCAACCAGAAGCATGCCAAGCGCAAGTTCGCCGGCATCGTACTCGTTAGCGATAACGAGAGCTGGGTCGGAACAGGTCGGCACGGTTCGACCGGTGTGATGACGGCTTGGGAAGCCTTCGTTGCCAACCAGCGACGATTACATCAGCCGCAGAGCATTAGCTCCCGGTTGGAAGCCAACCCAAAGCTAGTTTGTATCGATCTGCAGCCGTACCAGACGGTTCAGGCTTGTGAGCGAGCTGACATTCTCAATATCGGTGGCTTCAGTGACTCCGTGTTCATCGTGATCAGTGCGTTCCTCGCGGATAACAACAAGCGATTCGTCGCTGATGTTGAAGCGATCGAACTGTAAACGCGGATTGGGCTAAGTTCCAACTGCTGTATACTTGAAACTCAACACCCGCGGGTAGCATTTCCGGCACGCGGGTGTTGTTATTTGAGGAATAGAAGCAAAGAGGAGTAACAGTCAATGGAGGAATCGCAAGCCCCAAATATTAAGCAGGTCATCGTCATGCGACACGACCTAAAGATGCGCAGAGGAAAGCAGATCGCCCAGGGTGCACACGCTTCGATGTCGTTTCTCACACGAAAGTTGCAGAGCAAAGCATCTATTTGCATGGATGATTTCTCACCTAACCAACAAACCTGGATTATGGGATCGTTTGCGAAAATATGCGTTCGCTGCAATAGCGAAGAGGAGCTGATGGCGATTCACAACAAAGCCATCGAAATGGGGCTTGAGGTTCAACTGATCACAGACAGCGGCCGAACCGAATTCCATGGCCAGCCGACGCGAACCTGTCTTGCCATTGGGCCAGATGAAGCCTCGAAGATTGATCATGTAACAGGGCACCTTGAATTGCTGTAGCTCGAGATCCGAACGTCGGATCTCCGATTCGCGGGTATTCTTCGTTGTGTGGAAGCACTGTCGTCGTAGTTTGCTTGCTTGGATTGATGGCATTTGGTGACAACTGTCGTGCTCAAACTGATAACGATCGAAGCAAGCAACGATTGCCTAGCAGTTATCTGTACTCGGTGCTCAATGGTCAGAAAGGTGACAAAACGACTTTCCGCGATTCGTCTGGTCGGACGCAAGGCTCGGCAAACCAATCCGGCAGTCGCATCTCAATCCGCGATGGTTCAGGTCGATCTATTGGTTCCGCTGAAACATCAGGTAATAAGACGACATTTCGGGACGCAAGTGGCAGAACGATCCAAACCGCAACCACGAATGGTGAGCGTACAACGTTCAGGTCGTCGAACGGCAGTAGCTTGGGTACTGCAAGTCAGTCTCGCAATAACACTACCTTTCGCGACTCAAGCGGACGCTCAATTGGCTCAGCATCCAGCAGCGGCGCACGAACGACCTTTCGGGACGGCTCAGGGCGTTCGTCGGGATCAGCCAGCAGCAACCGACGATGAAAGGTGAGAGGCTCTTCAAACTATTTCTTCGCAATCTCGGAAGATCGCTCTAATCTACTTGAAAGCGCAAAAAAAGTCGGAGCCCAAAGTCCAACGAAGATACCAAAGCGTTCCGCGTGTGCCTTTGATTCAGCCGCTTCTCCTCCAGTCAGAAACCATATGGCAATTGAACCGATAATGGATACGAATCCGAGCACGAAACAAAGGGTCGACAGGTTCTTGAAAAGCGAGGAATTCATCTGTTTGACTTGTGGGAATGGGTTCGGTAAGAGATCAATTCGACAAGTGTAACAGATTTTAGCCCTAACTCGCCTGACTCAATGCCGCTTCTTGCTTTTCCAGGTCCCGCCATATTGGTATCGAGGATTGTTGGGTTTTACTTCCTCAAGGCAAACCGGGCAGACGAAGATCCATTCCTGAGATTCGTCGATACGAACTCGATAGAGAACATCATTTGTCTTCTGACAACGCTCACATGATTTGGTACGTATGCGTTTTACGGGCATTTTAAGGAGTCTTTTGGCTTGGGCATCGAAAACTCCCGGCTTCGAAATCTCGCAGTGCAACGTGTTTCGTCTTCCTGGCGGAAAATGCGGTAAACAAACTCAGTTGGCTAGAAATCGCAAAGCAGATGCAACGCCAATGGTGACCTCCGTCATGCGCTGGTAGTCCAACGTATCTGGCGTATCGGTGGAGCGATGGTAATTAGGGTTTCTGAGAAAACTGGTGTCGGTAAGCATCAAGGCCGGATAACCTTGATCCCAAAACGAGCTGTTGTCACTCAGCCGAATCTCGTTGATTTTCTCAGAGAGGCAGATAGAAAAGAGTGGCATCGATCGAGCACCACGTTTGAATCCGCGACGAAAGTTCCAGCACAATTTCCATGAAAGCATGTTGCCGACCGCTGCTAAGAAATCACCTCGATGCGGAAAGAAGCGACGCATCCATTTGGGAATGAGCGGTGGCACGGTCTGTGAATGGTCGGCAGTGCTGTAGTATCCGACCATTTCCAAGCAGAGCATTCCTCTAATGTTATCGCCTCGCATGCGGGCTCGGCGAGCGTGGTATTGGCTACCCATTGCGTCGACATTGAAGTAAGGCGGTTCTTCACAGGCAAATGCAACGTAACGAATGGTTCGTTTGCATTGGTGTTCACGCAGTAGTCGACTCACTTCGAGCAAAACGGCCACAGCGGAAGCGTTATCGTCAGCGCCCGGGGTTGAGTAAACCGTATCGTAGTGAGCGCCCAGCAAAATGATCTCATGGGCTCGCTTGCTACCGTATTGCTCGACGATCAGGTTGGTTGCTTGATCGCCAATTGCATCGTAATGTTCGCGAGCTATCCTGTAGCCCATGCCGGCCCACTGGCCTTCGATGTAACCAATCGTTGCTTGGATCGTTTTGGGCTTCTGAAGGTACCTTGGCCCGATCAAACCAGCCAAGCGATCGACGTGAAGTCGCAGATTCGATTCGATTTGGTTTTTATCCGGTTTCATGAATAGGGCGGACCGAGTCGACGGAAACCATGGCTAAGCACAACCAAAAGGAATAGGGCGTTACGCATTATCACACCGATCGGATTGATCCTCGGTGCACGCGAAGAATTTGGCCAAGCCTGTGATAATTCCATTCCAAGAGATTGCATCCATGAAACGCTTCGTGGCCATTCCCAGATACCTCCTATCCATTCGGCAGGAATTCCTTCCTCGCAATCCATAAAGGGGTTGGTACTCAGTTCGTAGTTAGAAGAGCCTCGATTGCTGGCTGCTCGCGGTGAACAGCCTCTCAGCAATCAGAGGAGCTTCGCAAACGGATGGAATCGGAAGCGATTGTTCGGATCCACTTCCTTCTTTAGTACTTTGACAAATTCCGCCATAGCCTCCGTCCCAAAGATAACGGACGATGAGACAGAAGAGTTCACATCATCGGGCTGCGAATGCGTCCCGCTAAAGTCAACTGACAGGCCGTCCACATCACGCGCTTTGTCAATGATGCGATTGGTGAGGTCGGCAATGACTTGTCGCTCCTCGACCGACTTGTTCTTGGCGTCGTAGAGGGTGATAAGATCGACAAAGAACTGGTGATGACAATTGCCACTGGGAAGCTCCTTTTCCGACCGTATGGCCCCACCGAGCGTTCGAATTTCCACGATCGAGAACTCGGCCTCGTCTAGCGGAACTTGGCCAACAATCGTGTCGGCGACGAAGTCCAGAATCCCATCGTCAGGGATGGCCCTGGTTCCCACGCAGTGCTGAAGCATGGCAAGCGGACTACCCTTCATCTGGGCGATGACGGGCCACAAGGCGGCCGCGGCTTCATACCAAGAGGTCCAGTGAGATCTCATGACGATCGGAAGATTCAAACTGGCCGCGAGTTCCTCCAGCGGCTTGACAAACTCCACCGAATTTCCCTGAAAGGAATCGTAAAAGATAACAGTCGCTACCAGAGCTTTCGTGCCCGTGACCACCAACTCCATCGAGACCGATTCGTTTGGAAGTATAAGATCTCTCTGGATACGGAGTGCACCGCGTGAAAAATTCACAGCCTGTTCTCGTGTTTCGAAAGAGACAACCCTTTGCTCGGCGCTCTGTAGGATGCTGTCATGTTCCATGCGAATCGTCACATCGACAACGATGCCCAGCGCACTACCGGCTCCCAACATGGCGGTGAAAAGTTTGTCCTCAGGAGTGAGCGACCGGATTTCGCCCGCTGCCGACACCATGGTCAATTTGACCACTCGCTGTCCTAACAACCCGAGCCGTCGCGAAAAGTAACCACTCAATCCGCCATTGACGATGTAGCCAACCACACCGACACCCGGCCCCGTTCCCACCGGCAAGGCGCCTTGACGGCCCTTGACTGCTTCTACGAGCTCACGAAAAACGACACCAGCACCCACCGTAACCAGCATGCTTTCACCGTCGCGCTGAAACTCGATCGATTTCAGATGCACCAAATCCAAAAGGATGGCGTCGCTGCTGGCAAACATGGACGCGTTCGAAGATTCGTGACCTCCACAGACGCAAGCAATTGGCGATTTTGCGGATGATGACTTAACTAGGTTGGCAATCTCTTGGGCCGATCGAGGACGGTAGATCTGGCGAGCTAAGGTTGTTGCGGGAAGAGCACTCCCCTCACTCGTCATCAGCACCTTATTGCCGCTGAGGCAATAAGCTCGCTGCGAAAACCATTCCTCCGTTGCTTCGACTCGTTCGACTGGTTCGCTTGCCTTAGCGATTTCACAACCCCCAAGAATTGATCCGCCAGCTACTAATCCAACACCGCCGATCGCGGCACTCTTCAGTACTGAACGACGGGAAAGGTCATTGTTGTCTTCTGACATTGCTGATTGTCGTTGGGGTAAGCGTTATAAGTTGTCCAGCCTGGTGATTGCGTTGCCGCAAACCCTTGATTTGTCAGGGTTTAGCGGCGATTGTCAGTCGATGGCTAACATTAGAGAGAGCTCCCCGAGTGCAATCCTCTTCGTAACAATGCTCTCTGCACTCGAAATCCATAAAGCCTTGCATTACAAGAACTTAAGGAGTTCGAGACCCGTTCGATTGCTCAAGAGGGAAAATGCCTTCGGCCCTTTATCGGAACTTAGTTAACAGAAAAAGCCGAGGTGGGAAAAACATCGCGAGGGATTGTACACCAGCCGAATCCGGAAAACAACAGGAAGCCGAAAGTACTTACCACCCTACCGTTGACTCTGACCAAAACGCAGCCAGTGTGCCATTGCAGGCATCGACCCGGTGGACTGCTCAAGAACTATTCCCGCAGAGCTGCATAGCGGCCAAACCACCGAACAACTTATCCATTTTGGTCCCACGGAGGATCTTTACCGCGGTCGGTCCTCGACGATCCCTCAATTTCCATTCGCTGGGCCGTCCAGCCAATCCTTCACAGCCAGCTATCGCGTCTTTCGATTACACGTTTTGCTTGATCTGATGGTCGCGTCAAAGGTCATGGCGGGTGATGTCCTTGTTGGTTTGAACAATCGTGCGGAAGGCATCGCGGATGAGGGCCAGATCGGACTGCACAGCGATGTGGGTGAAACCCTGCGTCAACCGGTGTGGCAGTTCAGAAGGGTCGCGGACGAGAATGCCGGCGGCTTTGCCGACGGCGAGGGTGGCTGCCACCACGCGGCTCAAACACGCCTCGAAGTCCTCGGCCGAGCACGGATTCCGGTGTGTGAGGTCAGTTGGTAATTCGGATAATATTTTTTGGCCTCGAGCTTTAGCCTGGTTGGATGAGTAGGCGTCTGACGGTCATCGGGTTTAAAGCGAACAGGGTCAACGTGACAATGTTCTTGACTCGCCGCAGCGTCACTGCGCCTAGCCGAAACCCTGGTCCGTCGCATAGAAGTCGTGGCGGGGCGAGTGTTCCAAGTCGACCACGGAATGGGCGCTCGCTATACCGATCATTCCGAATCGCTGCGCTTCCCACACCCACCGATTAAGATGGGTGAAAACCCCAAATTTTCTCGAGGAATTCGTCGCTATCTGCTCCATCTGCAGCATCAAATACCACTCCATCGTCGATCAAAAATACTGCCGGGCTTGCAACAAACGGCTCCCTCCTCCATTCGATAGTCCCGTGTGTTGGTGCCGAAAGCGAAACCTCGTCCAACAAAAAATTCCATTGATCCGCACCAGCGATGAACAGTGCTGTTCGCCGATTATCTGTTGTCTTCTTTGGACTTTCAAAATGTTCCTCAATCAATTTCTGGCAGTGCTCACAATCCTTGCGAGCGACGATTGCAAGCCACTTCCCTGATTCCATTGCATTCAGTTGGCGAGATATTTTGCCGTCAAGAGGCCACGGCTTTTTTACGAGGCCATCTGCCAACATAAACTCCAAAGTGTTATCCGAAACCGCGTGCTGATTGCGCGCATGACCGATCACCATTAGGCACGGAGCGAACAAAGGTGTCAGAACAAAGGTGTCAGGAGTCATTGATTCGCGAGTGCGTCTGTGTTAGATTTCTTAAATGCCTAGACCAAAACGAGCCGACGAAGCCCACTGCCTTTACCACGCTTTGAACCGAGGGAACGCGAAGAGCGATATCTTCAAAAAGGATGCGGACTTCCATGCGTTCGAGCGAATCCTCGCCGAAGGTTTAGAGCGATACCCTTGCCAAATTTTGGCTTACCAATTGATGTCCAATCACTGGCATTTTGTACTGCGACCGACCGAAGACGGGGGCATGAGCAACTTTTTGCGTTGGGTTACCTTGACGCATACGCAACGCTATCACGCCCACTACGGGACTTCCGGAGAAGGACATGTTTACCAAGGTCGCTTCAAAAGCTTTCCGATCCAAGACGATGAACATTTTTTTGTGGTTGCGCGGTATGTTGAGCGCAACGCACTGCGAGCCAACTTGGTCGATCGTGCCCAGCAGTGGCGATGGGGTTCGCTCTACCGGTGGCTAACCACCCCTGAACCAGACCCTCGACTGCTTTCTGCATGGCCGCTTGCCCGTCTGCCTAACTGGGTGAACCGTGTCAATGAACCGCTGACAGAAAAGGAACTTGAGGCAGTACGTTGGAGTATCAAACGGGGAAGTCCATTTGGAAACGAAACATGGGTTGAGTCCATTGCTCGCCGCTTCGGTCTCGAATCGACCTTACGACCACGCGGACGCCCTCAAGTACGCAACTTACCAAACAAAGACTCCTGACACCTTTGTTTGTCCCTTGGCAAACAGAGTAACCGACTTCCTTTAACTTGGTGGAGATCTGCTCCTCGCAGTCGATAAGCATTATCTTCGGTTTCGGAAACTTGACTTGATTCATGATGAGGAATGCGCGAGTTTTGGGTT
>Ga0247840_10001448_pt1 | contig 46779 bp, 17 predicted proteins | sample LaCruzMarch2015__FD_192404 | JGI IMG/M metagenome (GOLD analysis project Ga0247840, IMG submission 192404) | Freshwater microbial communities from meromictic Lake La Cruz, Castile-La Mancha, Spain - LaCruzMarch2015_17m | ecosystem: Environmental > Aquatic > Freshwater > Lake | place: Spain... | reverse complement strand
TCGTCCATGCAACCAGCAGGACCTTCACTTTTTGCGTCGAAACTGCCTCGGCCTTCTTCGTCTCGCGTCAGCGGCTCTGCCGCCCTAGGTGCCCGGAGCTCTGCGACGGGCCGGTCCTCGCGTCTAACGCAAAATCTGGGTTCAACAGCGGACGAGAAGGGTTCGTTTCCTCAATAAATCCAATAACCACGACTTTATTGAGTGCGGCCGCAATCTTTCTCTCCTCTTCATCCTAAAAACAGAAGTTAAACCTCGTTTTCTTTTTTTCGTCATCCCGGCGAAGGCCGGGATCCAGAAAGCTTTTTCGTTTCTTCGACGAATATTTTACAAACTGGATCCCGGCCTTCGCCGGGATGACGAACATGAAAAGCTTTTATTAATTCACCCATTGGGTGACTCTTTTTGTTGCTTGTATTGAGAGCAAAACGAAACACTGTCAGTGCTTTGTCTCGTTTTTCAGAAAGGTTCAACTTCCGTTTTTAGGTTCAAAAACCCTTGCACAATAATAAGTCTACGCGTTCTGGTTAAAGACTTCAGCCAATCGGACCTGTTCGGACAGAGACGCAATCGGCGTTTTAAGAACTTTCATATAAACGCGACCATCAGCATCTTGTTTGGCCGTTCTATGGCCCAGTGCATCTGCGGCTTCTTGCCCTGTGAGGTAAACAGTAACCTCTAATTGTGAACTTAAGACATCACCAATAACTTTAAGAGCGAACAACCTCAAAGACGGCAAGTCAAGCTTCAGCCAAAAATCAAGATCCGTGGCAGGGGCCACAACACTCAGAGAGTTGTGTTCTTGGTTCAATTGTTTCATTTTATCCGCAAAACCGGAATCCGTTCGTCCCAACACTTGGGTGTCCAATTGGTTGATGGTGCCGAGGGGGACACCGGCCTGCAAAAGCAAGGAGGTGAAGGCCACGCGGTGCCGGGCTTGAGATTCTTCGGTTAAGTTAGCTCCGTCCACCACCAGTCGAATCGGTAGACGTACGTCCTTGTTTCCGATCACCGCTCCAGCGTCACGAACCAGATCTAAAATCACCGCCACTTGATTTCCATTTATGGAACCACGGTCATCAGTTGAGACAACAATGGCCGGCACTTGACTTTCCTGAGACACTGGCTTCACCAAGGAATGTTGGCCCTCTGATGAGAGGCTCCCCATCCACCCCAACCGAGGAATCTCCGTGCCAGTCAAGTCCCGTTTGGACATGGCCCCCACCAAAACCAACGCCATCCCAAAAACAAGTCCCAACCGTTTGGCCAAACCGGGAAAACCGTCTCGGGCCAAACTCACAGGAGGTAAAGGCGACGTTAAATTCCGCAAAGCAAACAACGAACCAACGCCCACCACGGCACGAACAACCGCCCCCCGCTTGAGAATCCGCCAAAGGGCGAAAGTCCCTTTCCACAACACAATAACAAAAAGAACCGTCAAAACCATCGTTCCCAACACGGGCAAAACCCCCGCCACCGTCGTAGCCCCCACAGCCCCAAAAGAAGCCCCAGCAAAAGAAGAGGCTAACGCCGTAACAACCACAGTGGCCGTTGTCAAGCCAGGGCGACTGCTCACCGCAACCGCAGGCACCCCCATAGCCGTTAACCCTCTGGCCAAAGGTTCGGCCGCCTCCGCCGGAACTTGAAGGCTGGTTTTGGGGGATGGCCGGACGACTGGATCTGGAGCAACTGGGTCAGATTCCGGCGACGAAGGGTGAGTGGCTCTCAATTGGTATTGGCCTTGAAAAACTTGATCTGCGCCCACGGGATCGGTGATGAACGCACCCATATAACCGTTGTCATACCTAGTTGATCTACCCGGTTCGCCTGGTTTATCAGGCGGTGTTGGTGTCAAGCGACCCGATATCCTTAATTCCACAGGGACACTATCAAGAGTGAAGCTGGCACCCGTTATGGAAAGCGTCGGGGTGTATCGGGCAAGGGTGCCCACACGGGCGGTACCTTTGGTGTTCTCACCTTCGGCAACAATTTTTGTCTCTGTCGTAAGCGTGGGCTCCGACGGAAAAAACTCATTGTTTACTGCGTAACCAGCCAAGGGGACACGAACATCTTGACCTTCTTGATGAACCCGAACCTCTCGAATATCAGAGTTGTCTCTTTCTGTGTTCAAACGATGAAACGTGAATTCCACGGCACTGGTCCAAATAGGAAAGGATAGGGTTTCGCCTTTCCGTTTGAACCGAACGTCAACCGTGACAGCCCCCGCTTCTAACACATGAAACGTTAAGTGGTAATTCCCCACAACTTTATTGTCCGCTTTTCTGATAAGAGGGGCATTAAAAACCAAAACATTTTTGTTCGCTCCCGGGTCTTGCCTAGACCAAGAAGAATTACTCATTGATAAGGCAAAACGTTCGGCGGGATCGAAAAACAACCGAGCACTGGCACCTGCGGCGAGGACGTCCACTCCTATGGTGTCAGGTGTGAAACGAAGGTATCCATCAGCATTTATACTGGCAACACCAAGAGGATCACGACCAGGGCCCCGATCCAATTCAATTTGGTAAGCCTCCACACGACCAGTCTCCATCTTGGGAGAATCCCCTTTTCCTGACGGGGAAGAGGATTGGCCGTAGAAAACCAGCTCTTGAGTCTCATCCACCACATGAACCTTGGCGTCTGGGACATTCGGGGACAGAGGGATCCGTCCCGGCTGTTTGGGAATTTTTAAAACGTCTGTATCCAAAGGTTTTGGAGCAAGAATGGCTTCCACACGTCCCAAGGTGTTTCCAAAGAAACCTTCTCTTTTTTTCAGATCTTCCCACGTGGTTGGCGATTTGACAAAAAAGATCAAAGACAACGCAACAAGGGAACCGAGATAAAACAATAACGTTCCAACGCTGGGCGGTTTGGAAAAACTCGACCGCGTTGAAGAGGAAGGAGCAACAAGATTCAAGAACAATTCAGGAACCGGACTTGCTCCAGGATTTCTCTCGTGGCGTCTTAAAATCCGCCTAAGGAAACCTCTCAAAACCGAAAACACCAAAAGGATGAGGATAGCTACTATGGAAGCAACAACTAGCCGAGAGATGTTTTCCGTGTCTGATGTTCGGCGTTGAACGTTGTCTTGCAACTGTTTCACAACAACCGAAGACACAACCTCTCTTTCATTCAAAACGCCGAGTTGTCGAGAGAGTTGATAACCACGCGCCATAAACGAAGCTTTAACCCCAGCGTTGATGGATTCCGTCTCCCCCAAGTGCATGTATTCCTCGGAACCTCTACTTAAATCTTCTTTCAATTTTTCATGGGGATTAAAAACATTTTCCTTCTGGCCGGGGATACGAACGATGGGTGCTTTCAGAATACTGTTAAAAAGTTGCTCCAAAGTCATTTTCCCTCTAACCACGGGAGATGAATAAGCGTCTAAAATCTCCTGGTGCTCAGGATTGGCGTTGTCCAAAATCACACCAAAAAAAGTGTAGGCCTCTTTGATCACCATGGTCGCGGCTTGTCGGAGATTAAGACCGTCGGTGCCCATCTTGAGCCGAGCCGTTAAAGTATCGCCCTCCAAACTTCTGGACATGGCTTCGTAAAGGAGTGTCGGACTGGCCAAAGTCAATCGAACGCCGGACAGACGAAGATGATCCGCCATCACTTGAAGGGAGTGCCCAGACAGAGTGGTCAACCACTCAACGGTCCAACGCGAATCCGTGACCATGAGCCAAATCAAATTACTTTCCACGCCCGCTCGACCTTGCGGATCCTTAACTTCTAAATCGTTCAGCAACGCGACCAAATCTGAGATCTTCAAAAGATCGGCTCTCTTTTCAAGATAAACCTTCATAAAATCGTCTATGGTTTCAATGCCCTGCCTTCTGAACAAATCACGCCATTCCGAAGAGGCCCCTTCGGAAAAGGCTAAAAAATCCACTTTGGCAAAGGTAAAAGCCAAGTTGCTCATATCCCCATTTATGACACCCTTCAGACGGCCAGCTTGGAGACCCGCCCCAAGGGCCTCTTCCAATCGAACTCGATACTTATACTCGGGACTTTTCGCAAGAAACTTTCTTGCTTTGTAATAGGATTCTACTAGATCTCCGGGTGAAACAGAGAGAGCTCTTGGATCCGACGATTGCCATTCCAACGTCCACTTTTCAATACCAAGCAACTGCTGCAAGTAAGCCCCCATAACAAACTGAAAACTGGTCATGGGCTTGGGTTCAGCCACCATGGTGCGAGGAAGCCGGATGTCTTGAGAGAAATGATTCACGAGGAAGGTTTTAATAGCTCTTTTCCGATCAGAGACCGGGGAACTCTCGATCAATCTCTTCAAAACACCAAGCTGATCCTGAGGATCCGTCGTGGCGAGAGAAGAAGTTTTGTCTAACCGAAGAACACCATTCAATCCTTTTAAAACATGGGACCTTCGCTTTTTAGGATCCGCGGGCAAAGGACCACCAGCTGTTTTTAAGACAAGAGAAGCGACGGCATCGCCCGGTTGAGACAATCGAGAACCTATTCCATCACCTATTTGAATGTCCGTGAAGTCTGTGTCGTTTTCTAAGGCGTTTCGCTGGGCTTGAGCTGTTTCCCGGGACACTTCTTCTTGTATTTGATTTAACAACAGTGGCACTTCCCCTGGATAATAAGCTTCCTCAACGGCTTTGTAGTGTTGATCCAACAAAGGAATTATTTTTTCCATGATCTCCGAAACAGATTGCTCTATCTCCGTTGAGGTCCATGTTTCTGGAGGAACACCTCTTTCTTTTCGTTTTTCTAGGGCCCGAACAACAGCAATTCGAGCCACTCCTTCCATTTCACCACGGTGTTCCCTAAAAAACTGTGCCACATTTGGGTAGGGATTTCGGGGACCGGGAAAGGCAACAGCTCCCGGGGAGGACCGGGAAGGGTTGGCGTTTTTCACCAACCACTCCTTCACACGCACTTTTTTCGATAGAGAATCGTCTTGGGATCTCAAAATAGACTGAAGACCCATAGGCAAATGAGTGAGATCGGCCTCGGACAACGTCGCACGGTCGGCCAAATGCAAAACATTGTTCACTCGCTTTAGAACATCCATCTGACGAAGAAGATCCGTGTCGGTAATAGACCCAGGGAGCCGATTATTAAGCGTAGAGGTGTGCAGAAACACACGAACAGGATTGTTCAGAGGTAGCGTATCCAAAAACTCTAACACCTCTGGACCAAAATCATCCAGTTCGTAATCCTCTGAGGGAGGAACGAGAACCCCATTCAAAAGTTCAACCAACGCCACAGAAAAAAACCTCATCACATTAACCTGACTGAGGAACAAAGTCGGCTCTTTCGCAGGGTCCGCCAACCGCCCTCCCTCTATCATCCCAAGGCTGTGGGCGGTCATCCACAGAGCGTTCCTCACCATATCGTTCACAATGGGGTCCGGCCCCAAATACGCTTGCTTCGAGAGGATGAGCAATAATTTTCTCATCTCGGCTGAAACGTGACGACCGTTCACCACAAGGTTTTCGTCCAACAACAGAGGAACAAATTGATAGCTAAACCCCTGCTTCGAGAGAATGGGCATCAGTTTTCTTATTTCGGCCAAAACATGACGACCGTTCACCAGATCTTCGTCCAACAACACTGGAACGAATTGGGACGACTGATCGCTAGGAACTCTATCTCCCGCAAGGGCATCACGCTCCCGAAGATTCAACCAAAAAGCAATCTCTTTCGTCACTCTGTCAACCAATTCTTGGTCGTTGCCTCCCGTAAATCCTTCGTTTAGAAAAAAGGGAAGAACGTCCACAACGATCTGATTGAGCATGCCCTGCCCGTCCGGACTGGTGTAAAGAGCAAAGAGCTCAGGGTAAGGAGAAGCTCCGGGAATTGCCATAAAATTCTGATCTCGCGGCTCCAACCATCTCACCATGGCGTTGTAAACACCCACCAAGAACCCAGGGTTCAACAAAGCTTTAGAAGCTTCCCCCTGATCCTTGAATTTAGATTCCCCTACGATCAGCATTTCGGCCAACCCTAGGGCTCCAACGAAATTGCGCATCTGATCCGATATTAAATTTGAACCGCCGTGACTCATTCGATAAAAATCTTCGTCCATACGGAGAACGAAAGTCGAGGGGCCCCCCGCCGCCGTGTAAAGATACGTTCTCACAAAAGTTTCATCGGCCAGCAATTCATTGGCTTTTTTGAAACGAGGTTTCCAGTGGGCCCAAAAATCCCCCACCGCAAAAAAGTTCCACTTCGCACGAAGCAAGACAAACTGGCCCGAAACGTTGGGGAGAGGCACCTTGGAAAACTCATTGGTTCCCAAATTGTAAATGATCTCGTTGTAGTTGGCGATCCATTGCCAAACCGTTTGGTCCGTTTGAAGAGAGGGGCCAAAAATTCGGGCCAAATCCACCTGCTGAACAGCCCAAGCGGCGTCCGTTGAAGCCACTTTCAAAGCCACCGCTCGCCGACCAGAAATGGGTGAAGACCAGTGGGTCCCGGGTTTAAACAAAAGACGATCGGCCAAAGTATCCAATTCCAGTTCCTGTGCCGGAGTTAGTGGAACTTTAGGATGTAAAAATTCCCCCAAAAACCCCTCGGTTCTTTTAAAGATGTTTTGGGGATCTTTCCCCTGGTAGGGGTCGTTGGGGTCTTTTCTGAATTTTTCTTTCCAATAATTTTCGTCGCCCGCCAACAAACGAGAAAAAGAGGCCCAAACCAATTTCTCTTCGTTTGCGTCAAAAGGTTTGCCTTGTTTTTCCATCCAAGATTTAGCGTTGTCAAGGCGCACAAGCCATTCCACGGCGTAACCTTCCAGAACGCCGGGTTCTTCCTCGAGCATCTGTGTGACCAACGGGTAGGGCGCGGCCAAACGAAGGATATCCACCATCGCCCGGGCCACCCGCAAACCGACCGTGGCCAAGTCTCCCGCCGAAGGCCCACTCAGGTTACGAACCTCTCTCCCTTCTCCTGAGGACCCGCTCAAATCGTACACCGGTTTTTTAGTCAAATTCGTGTAGCCCGAGTCGGCCAAAGAGAAGAGATCCAAAACATCCCTCTGGGCTTCTTCCGCTGGAGTCCCTCTTTGACCGTGGTTGTTTTTACGGCGCTCAGCGAAAATTCGTCGAATTTCCGGAGGGATTCGTGTCGCCAAATTGGGAACACCCAACAGGGCGTTTTTTTCTAACAGACCAAAAGCAAAAACCATCTCGTGTTCATCTTCTAAATCAAGACCGTCCACCAAGTGAGATTCCCAATCCCCCACACTTCGAGGGAGAAGCGAAAATTTTTCCGCTTGGACCGTCACTATATTTTCCCAACGCTCCATGACGGTGGTGGCCAGAGCCAATGTCGCGTCTCTTTGGACCTTTCCCCCAGCCTTTAAGTCTTCCACTCTCTTGGGCAGACGATCCCCCTCGAGAACATTTTCGTACGCGTATTGGGTCATGGCTAAGGAAATGATGGCGTTCAAGGTGTCCGCTTCGGGATTTTCTTGGTCGCTGGTTTGTTCCCTAACGAATTTTTTATACCACGCCCAATGGGAATTCCTTGCTATTTCCTTGTCAAGACCTGTGGCGTAAAGGTAACCAGCCCTCTCGTAAACGGGGATTAAAGAATTCAAATAACTTTCCACGGTCCAACCATGGCTGGGATCTTTGGCCTGAACCTCTAGGAAATTCATGGCGAGAGATTCCATAAATCCTGTCGTGTCCAGCATCCGCCTACCGACACCCTTTAAATTTCCTTTCCATTGGGTAACAGACGTTTCCATTTCACCCAAAGTTTTTTTATAGTCCAAAATGGTAAACACACGACCATTGGCCTCAAACAGGGGAAAAGAAAGGGGAGAACCTTGGGAAGAAAGAGGCACTGTTTTGATTCCAGCTGTTTCAACAGCTGGTTCTTGGTGAAAAGCCTTTGATGGTGGAGCCTTTTCTGGGATCCCGTTTTTTTTGTTGTAATTGTGCCAAGCCCTTCGATCTTCTTCTGGCGTGGTTCTATGAGGCATGGACAAAGAAGCTCGTTTTGGAATTTTTGCGAGGGGAACAGCCCGGCCCGGAGGGAGAACGGGGGATGTGGATTGGGCGTCGGGAGAACTGAGAACCGTTGGGTATTGAGGAACGGGTGCCCCTGTGGGAAGTCCAGGTCTTGACAAATAGGCGATGGGAATCCCGGGGGAGAGAGAACCCGATCTCTCAAACGTTCCCAGAAGATCGACCATCGCGGGGGGAGGTTTCAATGCTTCAAGTCGTTGCCTTGCCATTTCCGGTTCCACGTTCAAAATCCACAGGGGGACAAGAGCCAAAAGGGCCGAAAGAGCAAAAGCCTGCCATCTCACTTTGATCGAACGCCAAGCCGCCGGATGAGGGAAACGAAGCCTCCGGAAAAGAGCCAAGCTCATGAGCAACCCACCCAGAACAACAACAAGCATCGCTTGCCACTGGGCCAATACGGACAAACCACTCCACAACCCAACCCCGAAAGAAAGCGTGGGCCAAGAAACAGACAAAAAGCCCAAAACCCCCAAGAGGTAAACACTCCCCACAAAAAGGGCTATGGCCACCGGAGCCAAAACAAGACGTCGGACGGGAGACCGACCGGCCACCTTCGACCATAAGGAAACGCTCCCCAGAACAAGCAGGCCCAGAGTTAAATCGCCTAGAAACATCCCCACCGCCGCGAGTATTAAAGAAAACCCTCCCGTAAAAAGGTGTCTGCGAAGAAGCCAATTGGGTTCAGCCCCGGAAACCAAGCGATAGGGTCTGCCCCCCATCCAAGACAACACCCAACCACTTAAGAAGGAAGCCACGATAACTAAAGCTCCGGTAAAACCAACCATAGCAAAGAACGTGTGCCCAGTTATCACCGCCAGTGACAGAAGGAACAACATGACAAACCCTGTTTTCACGATGGAGTATTGCTTGTAAAAGTTCCACGATTCCCCTAGGGATTTTTGATTTTGTTCTTTGAACGCACTGGTGGACGACGTCGCCCAAGGCAAGCTCTTGTTGGCCAATTGAGCACGAAGGGACTCAAACGCGATGGTGGGGCGAGCGAGAATGGCTCCCATGCTTATCAGAGTACTGAAAATTGTAAAAACAAGCCCCTTGGCCACTCCCACCAAAACGATGCTTGGCACACGCACCGCCCACAAATACAAAGCACGGCGGGTCCGAATTTGGGAAGAGATATGGAGCCAAAAAAGGCCCAGACCCATCAAGGCCACCACCAAAACGGTCAGGGCCACACCCAAGGGCCCGGTGGTACCAACAACGGAAACCGCAAATGTTTGGAACGGCAATGACATCATCATTACAAAAGACGAGAGAAGGGGGTACCGTGACAAAAGGCGAAGCACGGGTGGAAACGCCACCAACAAACCCGCCACAGGTACAGCCACAGAAAGACTCCCTGTGGCAAGCCAAGTCGCCCCTAAAACCGCGGTTCCGCCCAACAAACGCAGAGTAAGGGAGGACAGCCTTTCTCCCCAAGGCGTGGGGTCTTGGGGTCCGGGGAGATTTTGGTTAACAAGAAAACCAAGAGACGGAGAGGTGGTGGAAGAATTAGCGTCAACGACCCGGGTCTCTTGAAGAATGTTAAACCAAATGGGGAAAACGAACTGATTCACACCAATGATCCCAAACATAGCCACCCAGAAAAGAAGTCCCTGCAAAAAGGGACTGTCCGCCACAAAAATCCCTGCGGAAAAAGCCATGAGGAAGAGAACAAACAAGAAGGCCGCGTAGGACGAATCCCCCAAATGGCGACGAAAGATATTGGACAGGTGAAATTTGTGGGCCCAAGGGATGGCCTCTTGATAAACCGATGGGGAAAAATAGAAAGCCATTTGCCAATCGCCCATAAGCCAGCGGAAATCTCGACCCCAATTTTCCTCCAAAGTCATCAGTTCCCGTTCCCCCACAGAGAAAACACCGTCCCGGGTGGCGAAGATAGTTCGAAGTATTTTCCGGTAGCCCTCAGGGGTCAACATCGCCTCGGACATAGGCCACGTGAACTCTCGGTCAAATAAAAATTTCCCGTCTCGCCCCATAAGAGACGTGCTGGCTACAATTTCTTGCACGGGTTGACCATCTTTGTCAAGCACCGACTGACCGTTTTTCCTCATCGGTCGCGTGAACATCTTCACTTCTAAATGATCGTAATCATCTCCACGCTGAATTTGAATGGTGGAGGTAAGCCTACCCACCTCTTTTCCTTGGTCATTCGTAACTTTCGATCTGGTGGACTTTATCACTCGCAATTTTGTGTGGTAGGCCCCATAAAGAGCTTCCGTGAAGGAATAAACGGCTTCCTGCCAATCGTGGGACAAAGCCCGAGCGGCGTTAAGGAACCCGTAATAAAACGAATAGGCGTATCCGGGCCTTGCCCCGAGCTTTCCATACATGGGGCTTGTGCGACCGTTGAGAGCCGTCAAGAGCATGCTGGTGAACTGCATGTGGGTGTCTCGAGAACTCAACAAATATTCCAGAAGTACAGAGGTCTGATTATCCCCCATCCGCCCGCCCCGAGTGTTGGGGGATCGCCCGACAAGAATACTGGGGGTAAATCCCACCACAGCTTGGTTTTCGGGATGCCCCAAAGCGGAAACGAGGACTTCCACTTTGCCCTCATACGTAGGATTTTTATCGTCTTCCAAGATCAAAGCGTCCACAGCCGCGATCAAACGGTCTTCGACCAATTCGCCCACACCATACTTAATAAGCCGTGGTCCCCGGTTTTGGCTATTGCTGATCAAATCTATCAGCAATTTATTCGCATCATCTAGAGACATTTTTCTCTCAGAATAGTCGCTTTCGTTCACAACAGACCTACGGAGAAGACGACGAGTCCTTTCGGAATCTACGGGACGTCGCCCCTCTCCACGTCCAGAAATACGAAAACTGTTCGGAATTTGTTCTTTTTTCCCTTTTCTTACTATCTTAAATTTGTTGTTTCTCCCTAGTGTCCCTTTACTAACTATAACTTTCCCATTTTTTAATTTTTGGAACCTTACGGCACGGCCGTCTTTGAGTGGCACCACGATATCGTCTTTATAATAACCCACGAAATCCCCCACCATCAAGGCGGGGTTGGGGAACAGGGGGTCTTCGGGGGATGTGTAGTGTTCGTTCACGTTAGAATCGCTGTAAGAAACCGGGTTCAGATACCCCATCATCATTAAAGAAATGGCGTCCATGTTCCCCAGTTTTTTTCCAAACCCCCCAGCGTAGAAAGCGTGGTTTTTTTCGTTTATAAGAATTCCGTACAAATACTCGTTGGCCTCGGTCTTAGACATCCCTTTTTTTGAATCGTCTTGAAGATTGACAAGCACGTATTCGAAGTCCCCGGGAACATCGCCTTTGTTGGGCCTTAAGTGGAACCGATCGTTGTTTTCCATTCGAATAGTAAAATCATTTTTCTTAATTTGACCGATCAAATTTTTTCTGTTTTTGTTGAGGAACGCCGGGGTCCGTTGGTTGGTATCGAACCAACGGAGACTTTGGTTCATATAGAAAAAAGTCACACGGCCCTTTCCGTACATATCGTCGGCTTCTTTTTGAAGTTCTTTCATTTTTTCCATTTCGTACTTCTGAAGAGCCGCGTTCCCGGTGTTGCCCACCATCATGTACCACTGTCTGTAAGTGGAGGGTTTCCCATCCCTTCCGGCTGTGGCCTCCATGGTGTGCCGAAGATCTTCCAACTCCTGCCGTCGATAGGCGTACCAAACATCGGGGTCCGCGTGCCACGTGTCTTCCAAGCGGGTTTTCATGTTAAACACTTGATCAAAAAGTTGCTCGGGACTGGCCCCGAGAGGCGTGGCCGATGGAGAAACGGGACCGGGGGACACACGAACCGTCACCTTCTTCGAATTTCCAGGATCTTCGCGAGACACGTGCACCGTGAAGGGGGTCTTCCATTTTTCCTCCATGGCCCAAGCGATGCGATCCTCCAACTGCTTATCGGTTTCCCCAGAACCAATGGAAACAAACCCACTTTGGTTTTTACTAACCCCTTTTGATGGCTGAGGAGTCCTTCGGTTGGTTTCAAACGTAACAGTAATTTCCGAAACTTTGTTGTCTGTGTGCGTTGGGCGCACCGTCACAGGGCCAGTCACTTGACCGTCCAATTCTTGAATCATTTCCGGCAAAAGTTCTTGACCCGCGTTTTCTGATAAACCCACGACAAGGGTGTCTTTTTTGCCTTTGGGATTTCTTGCGATTTCTACCATGGAAGAACCAACACTTAAAAGACTTTGGGAAACATTCGCTTGAAAATCTGTCCATTCTTGGCTGTCGTTGTCATTCCATTTCTGGCGAACCGATGTAGGGCCTTGCTCTTTGTTGGTGGGGTCTGTCAGGGTCGCGACAAAGATTTCCACACCCTTTTTCGTCCGTCGAACTTCCAGAAGGATCTGACCTCGCCAATTAGCTTCTAAAGCCTGCTTTTCCCGAAAAATCCTTTGCCCCAAGGCGGTTTCGAAGGCTTTAAGATCGTCCTCACTTAAGGGCCCTTGGGCCTCTACGAAAACCGAGTCTTGAACCCTCCAAAACATTTTATCCGAAACCAAACCAAGTTTGTCCACTAAACTTTTTCTAAGCCGTTCACGAACGGTGGGGTGTTGCCCTTGGGCGATTTCGGCCAAAGAACGCCGGATCACCGAAGGCCCATCGGCTGAGACACCCGCGGGTAAATTTATTAAATCAATTTCCAAGAAAGATCCTTGTGCCGTTAAAAGAACCCCGTTTCTTTTGAATTCCTCTGATTTTGGGTGGGCTGTCACGGTCACCCCAATATCCTCCTCCTTGTCTTCTTCGGGTTGGCGGTAGTTGTCAAAGATCATGGGCTTCACCATGTCACTTAAAATGTCCGAAGATATTTTGGGGTTCACTTCAGCCAAGGTGAAAGGACGACCGTTGTTTTCCGTAAATTCTCGAACATAGGGGAGGAACTCCACTCTTTTGTGCCCGTTCAAATCGAATTCCAAATACCGAACAAGTCGCCTCCCCCATCGGCCTCGACTGAACGAAGCCACCAACGCCAGAAGAAAGAAAGCGATGGACATCATCACCGGTGCAACAATGTAATAGGTGATGGGCAATAAAATCGTGGAAGCCATACCCCACCAAAGGCTGGGGGTGTAAATAACGAACGCCACAAAAATGATGGCGAAAGCCACCTGGGACCCAAGGAGAAAATTATGAAAATACCGAGCGACACGGGCCTTTCTAAACCCTTGGGGTATCGGGTGGTCTCTAAACGTACGCATGATATGCAAAGAAGCTTTCAACATTAAAATTCGAGCCTCTTTTTGATCTTGTACTTTTGACGGGGACCATCGAAGATTGGTGGGCTGGGTAGGAGGGGGAACAATAATGTCACTACTTTCCCCAAGAGCCAATTGGTCTTCAATCGCTTGGATGACTCGATCAAAAGCGACTCTGTTGTGTTGGACGCGGTTATCCCGCATCTGTGCTTCCAACTCCTCTTTTCTGCTTTGGAGACCACCAATTCGTATTCCATCCGCATCTAAATCCAAACGGGGGGCACTTGTCAAATCATTTAAATCGTCCGTAACTTGATTTAGCTCCGTTTGCCAACGTATCATTTGGTTGTCGCTTTTTTCCCACCGGTATTCCTCTTCCTTGATGGCCTTAATGGCTGTGTAAGCCCCCAAAACTCCGTGACCACCAAAAGTGGTGTATTCGGGCAAGACAAATTCTTTCCAAGTTTGGACAAACGAAGGGACCAACGACAGCAGAAACAAAGCGATGTACAATAAAAGAATGGAACCCGTTCCAACCGGTCCCCACCCAAAGCTAAAAGAGTAAATGACAATGAAGGAAAAAATGGCGAGAGCCACTGGGGATATAAGAAGAAATTTATGGAAATACCGAGAAATCCAAGCCTTCCAAAAAGGCGGCAAAAAGAGAACCCCCACCCCTTTAATCAGCGATGCCCACCACTGTTGAGGGAATCGAATGGGGCCGGTCCCTAAAAAGTCCAAGGTACGGTCCTCAATGGATTTTTTGGATTCGTCTCTCTTCTTTCTCTCTTCGGACCATCGCTTGTAAAGAATGAGCACCACCCAAAGAACTCCGACAATTCCCGGAACGATGGAAACCGAATCCACCACACTCATCGCCCCTTGAATAGCCAAATCGAGGCCCCCGGTGGCCGCGCTGGCACTTACAGGGACAAACAATAAACCAACAGGAAAGAGAAACAAAAGACGCCTTGTTAAAAAAGATCCCACACTTCTGACCACTCCCCAAACGCTCCCACCAGAAAAACGCACCATTAAGGGGAAAGCCCCGAGGAAAGACAAATCTTTGAAAAAATCGCTGGAGGACGGACGAACGCCCAAGGAAGCAAATTGGGGAGTCCTGGCTGTTGTTTTCTGTCTCAGCAATTCTTGGGTTTCTGGTGGCATCTTCACTAAATCTTCCAAGGACGGCAACGGGGCGATGGAATAACGTTGCAACACATCGTAGGCTTGACGGAGAGAGGTGGAGGCTTCCGTCATTTCAAGCGTGAGACTTAACAAATCGTTAAAAAACTTACTAACGTTGGGACTCTTGGCGGGCAAAGTGAGGACGTCCCTGCTCAACAAATTGTCCACATTTTGACTGGCGACGAGGGCCAAACGGACTTGCAAAGAATGGATTCTTTTGGATTCGTAAATCATTTGTTCCCGAGCCAGGGCCAGCTGTTCGTTTAATTCGGCGATTTTCATCAGCCGTTGAGCCTCCAACTCCTGACCACGCCATTCAGCGGCTTCTTGGGAGGGAGTTTGGGCTCCCCACAAGCGCATCTTTAATGTCAGTTCCCCATACAACTTTTCATTTTCCTGCCAAACCGACGCGGTAAAAGAAGTGGGAATTCGTTCCCAAAAACCGACTTTGGCTTCTTCAAAGTTTTTTTCCATCCTCTTTTGAATTTCCAACAAGGACGGATCGTTGGGGTCAATGGTTTGGGCACTACGAAGGGACATGGCCTCTTGGAACAGCTCTGAAGGAAAAGACCCAAAGAAAACAGCCGAGGGTCCTTCTTTACCCGATGTACCCAGAACACGATCCACGTCGCTCGAGGCTTTGGCTAAGGATACTTGTAAATCCGAAAAGAGGCGATCCATAGCGGCTCGATCGCGATTCAGTTGAATCAAATCAGCCTCTTTCCAAGGGACATCAGGCGTTGAGAGAATTCGCTGATTCACCATTGAGTCCAATTGGTTTCTGAGGGTGGTTACGAAATCCAGCTTCAGCCTTTCTCCTTCCACAGCCAACAGACCACTCATCAAAATCCCAGCTTGGCGTCGCTGTTCCACGGCCAAAGCGAATTCAGCGACTTCGGTTCCCGCCCGGGCGGCTTTTCTCTCGTCCCGGGCACCGCCCAACGTGAAAACAGTTAAATCCAACCGAACCGCTGTTTCCGAGGTTCTGTTGTAATTGGCGGAAATCGTTAAATCGGGGCCTTTGATTCCCCACAAAGCCGCCGAGGCTTGGGCGGATCTTTCCTGAAGCCGGGCCAAAGCCACGGCGTATTGTTGCATAAGGACTTCGTGGTTCTGAGGAACAGCCGTTGATTGGCCTGTTTTTTGAGAGGTGCCTTGGGTATCGGGATCACCGGACACCCCCAAATGCCAACATTTCAGCCGGGCCTGTTCGTAAGCGTTTTGGGCTTGTTGGTGTCGTTCTAAGAGGGCTTGACGTCCCTCCAGATTTTCTTTTAAAACATCCAATTTCTCCCCAACAGCGATGGGTTCAATCGAGGGCGTTGGGATGGGGGTGGACAAATCTTTTTCTGTTAATTTTAAAAGACCGTGAGCGGCGTTCAGTTCTTCTCGGGCCAAACGAACAGCTATTTCGTCCAACGCTTCGGCTCGATCCGCTTGGGATTGGGCTCTCTGAGCGTTTATTCTGGCCTTCTTCCCTAGGGCTTCCTTTTCCATGGCGTTTCCAATGAATGGGAAAATTTTAGCAAGGGATTGCCCGGCCACCGATCGGCTAAACGCCTCGTTCCTTGCTAAAGGACGGCCCACCACGTTTTCCAAGGTTTGTAAAACCGGTTGAAGAGCTAAAGAAACCCCAGCGCTCAGAAGAGCGTTCCCTCGGCTTTCTTTGTTTTCTAGTAATTGGAAGAAATCAAATTGAAGAACGAGGGGGTCCCACGCTCCCGAAAGTTCGGCGGTCAATAAATTGCTGACAACGTCCAGAATGTATTTTCGCTCTTCCAGATGGGGGCCGTAGCGCCCCATCAACGCACTGTCCATGGCCTTGACCGCGTTCATCAGGGCTTTTCCTTCGGGGTTGTCGGTTGTGGTTTTTATGTCCAAAGAACTTGTTAAAACAAACAGTTCATAGGCCCGTTCGGAAAGTTTTTGGTGGCTTTCCAAAAGGTCTTGGCTGGCTTTTCGAACGGCGTTAGAGTTGGGAGTTTTTTGCTCAGCCAACGCTTTGGCTTTCTCTCCGGCCAAGCGGGTGTTCACGGCCTCCAAAGAGAGAGCCTCCGCGGTGGAACGAATTCTTTCATAAACCGCCCGAGACCGCCCGCGACCCTCTTGGGTTTCGAGATTCCGACTCATTTCTTTTATTCGTTGGGCATCCCCCGCCAACCCTTTCAAGACTTGTTCACCCTGATCGTTGGGAACAACCAAATCCCCCACGTGCTTAACAAAAACTCCCCCAAACCGGGCGAAAGCGAAATCTTGCAAGGGGTCTAGGGTGGGCAAAAGACCTTCAAACCGAGGAAGGACTGTCTTTATTTGGTTTTTAATCAAATCTCTCTTAAAATCCGTTTCGGCCACAGACACAGAAAGCTGGGCCCGTTGGTCCTGAAGAAGCTGGATTTGAATAAAATACTCATCGGATTCACTCGACTCCAAAAGTTTGATTTGGGCGTCAAGATTTTCAATCCGGCCCTGCAACAAAAGTTTTTCTTTTTCAAAGGCCTCCATGGCGTATAACTGTTGAATGGTTTTCCACTCGGCGTCCCGCTGAGCGATGCGAATGTCTATTTGATCCACACCAGCGGACACGGTGGCCAAACTGTCTTCGATGGGTTGTGCCGGATTCCACAAAACGAACGAAACGGGCAACGCCACCACAGCCGACTCCGGAGATGTTTCGAAGGCTTTTTCAACACCGGTCCCGGTTAAACTGTAGTAAGCACTGAGAGAAACACGGGTGGCCCCAGCGGATCGACTGGCTCTGGCACTCTGACTTTGCTTTGCGTTCATTTCGGCCCGGATTTGGGCCATCAACACAAGAGGATCCGTGGAAGACACGCCCGTCGCCACTAAATTGGGGAAATCAAAAGTCAGTCCCATGACAGGATTGGAAAGGACCGTCGCCCGACCCAGTAAATAGTCAATTTGAGTTTTCCCTTCCAGCAAGCCCTTTGCAAACTCCACGGGGGAAAGAACCGCCCGGGCCACAAGGCCAACGGGACCATAAGCGGCGGGGACCTGAATGGGGGAAAGGGTTTCGGTGTAAACGTCAGCACTTCGTCTAGCCACGCGAGCGGCACTTTCAGCCTCTCGAAGCCTCATCCGTCCTTCCAAAATAGCCGTCCGGAGGCTGAGCCCCTCGGTGACCGAGGCCACACGATCGGCGATGGCTTTTTCCGCTCTCGGTAAAGATTCCGTCAGTTTTTGAAGGGAAATCCGTTGGGCTTCGGCTTCGGCTTCGGCTTTTCGCCATTCCATTAAGTTGGCGTTTTTTTCCGTGGCTTGCCTTTGTTCCACCCCCTTCTGATGCAAGGCCTGAATGGTGACCAAATCTTCTTTGGTCACTTTTTCACCAGCCCGCCCCGGATTAAACAGCTCAGAAACAAACGAAAGGGCCAACCCGTATTGGGTTCCCAACAACGTGGCTCCCACCGTGGTGATAAAAGCTTGGATGTCCAACCGACTGACGTTGCCTTGTTCTAAACGAGCGATGGCCTTCTGCACCAACAACCCTTCCACTTTCAATTCCATGTCGGCGTAACTTCGAACATCGGCTTTCCTATAAAATTCGTCCACAAAATTCTGATCCACCGCGATTCTGCCCTCCGCCTGTAAACCGGGATGGAGCCTCTGAACTCGAGCCCAAGCTTTTGCTTTTTTAAGCTCAAGTTGGGCCATAAAAGATTTTTCTTCTTCCCTTTCCAGCTGAAGGAGTTGCAAGGCGTCGGCCTGCTCCAAACCCGCCGCTTTTGCGACAGCAATTCCTTCCTCCAACCGAACCAAAGAGGTTTCGTAATCTTTTATTTGGGCATCGCACCGAACAATGTCTTCCAATCGTTGCCCGACCTCCAAAATTTGCTCCATTTTCCCACGTTCAATCAGCAACGTCCCAATTTCTTGGTCAAACCGGGTGTCTTGTTCCTGCAGGGCCCGCCTGGAATCCCACAGCTTATAGGTCCCCGCTAGACCCGCGGTGAAGACGACGCCGATTTCAGATCGAGTGGAGAATTCGCTGTTGAATTGGGTGATGGATTCATTGGTGTATTGGATACCGAAGGTTTCTTCAATTTTTTTTCGAATCTCCACGTTGTCCGTTACTTTCACTTCGCCTTGCAATAATTCCTGCAAAGTGACGTGTTTTTCACGAGCCATTTTGTCTAGATACATGAAATACCCGAGATCTCCGTTGACCAAATCCACTTCACGGTTGTAAACCCGTCGAATATAATCCCGAAGGTCCCCCATGGCCGCGGAAATGTTGGCGAATATCTGCTCGAGCGTGACGGGCTCGCCGTTAACGGAGTTGGCGGATTCAATATCCTTTCGGTTGTTTTCTAATTGGAAGGCCAGAGCGTTTATTTTGGCCTTTTCTTCCGTCGTCACGGTTTGCTGGTTGGCTGGTATGCCAAAGATCGGCTCGCGGACTAAGTCCGCGAGATCTCCGAACAAGGGGGTCAAGTCCGAAACTTTATAGGTATCGACGGAACTGAACGTTGGAAGCACTCTCTCCGTCGTTTTCGTGTGAATTTCCTCGGTTTTTTCTGTTGTCGTTTTGGTTTCTGTTTGTGTGGTTTTATTCGTGGTGGTTTCTGTGATCTTTTCGGTGGTCACGTAGTATCGATAGGCACGCAATCCCGCGGTAAGATCAAGAATAAAACGATTATCCTTGAAATACTGCTGGGCGGCCTCTTGGCGTGCTTTGATGATTTCCGCTTCTAAGGCACGAACATCTGGGTTCGCCACCACTCCTTCCGCTAGTTTTTCTGGCGTGAGGGAACTAACGATCCGTTCGGTGGGAGCCCCAGAGGCGGGACGAACCGTCTCTTGAGAAACCTTTAAGTAACGAGGCGAGGCGGACACCCAGCCACTGTAAGACGTTTCGCCTTCGGTGTAACGAACTTTGGCCCACCCGCGGACCCTCTCCCCGGTTAAAACAACCTCGCGTCCCTCGGGGATCAAAAACCCCTTCGCCACGTCGGGGGCACTTGCGCTGGGTCTAATGCGAAGATGAAGCCCTCCATCGGCCGTCACTTCACCCGTTTGAACACGAACGGGCTCGGCAACGCCCGTGGCATCGGGACTGGAAGTCCCTTTCGCTGGGCGGTCGTCGAGCCGGGAAGAGGGCCCCTTCTCCACAGGAACCGAAACCCTGCTGGCAGGCGGAAGGGAATCCTCTAGGAAAACCCCTGCCGACTTTGCCGTAGGGGCGAGAACTTCTTGAACTCTCGGCGTGGGGACAAGTTTTGCCACGGGGGCAACGGAAGACCCTCTTCTTAAATCGTTTAAACCGGCTAAAACGTCGTCATCGTTGGTGCGGGCTTGGGCCGAGCCGATGAGATTTAAACCAGCCAACAGTCTCCCTAAAGCGGACGTACGATTCGCGTAATCGGCCAACTGGGCTCGGATCTCTTTAAGTTCTTCGGCGTTGGCTATCGTGGGGGTTTGGGACAAGAGGTCTTCTTCGGCTTCTTTGAGCGTAAGGTAGTCGGTGAATTCACGTGGGGTTAACCCTGTGCCCACCCGTGGTAAAGACCCAATGACTCCATTAAAATCAAACCCCGTGTCCGTACCGAAAGCCCCCGTGATGGTGGTGGATAAGCCCATCACACCCTTATCGCTTTCGATGGTTGAAATCACATGACCGATGGGACTCGGGACGAGCACCGCTAAAAGAAGAAGAAAAGCAATTTCAACGGGAACCAAAACAAGTGATTTTGTTTGGCCTAAAAGTTTTTTTACGAATACAAAAGAGTCGGCCCGATTGCCGGTCAAAACACTCGAGGCAACGCTGGGGGCGTAAACGAACCAACCGAAGGTTCTGTAGAACCAATTTAAAACGGCTCCGGCGATCCCGTTTGGTAACGAATCAACCCTTGGGGGTGATCTCTGCTGTCTTTCTTTGGCCATCCCTTTGATAACAAACAGAGATGCCAAAGACATCGCACCGATTAACCCGTTGAACGAAAACATTCCCACAACGGCGGACACGAAGTGGGCCCACTGGGTGGCTAAGGGCGAAGAATTTTCGGCCACAACTTGAGCCCCTTGCACCGCCGTCAAAAGATCGGGGTTCACAGAACCCAGTGCGGCGTTCAAAAAGTTTAATTGGTCCAAAGACGCCAAGAACGTGAGGGGATCCCCAACGGAAAAAACAATCCACAGAGCCAAAGCCCCCAGGCCAAAGAGAAGCGCGGGGCGTAACATCTGGCCTCGTTTGTAACCCCTGTAAATCCTGTAAATAAGGAAACCGGCCAAGGCCACCACCAACACAGGGGCCGCCGATGAGGTCATGACAAAAGCACTCACCACACCGGACCCAACGGTGTGGGACATGGTGGAGAAAACCCACAGAGCCAAACGCTGGTTGATTTTGGCCACGAGATCGAACGGCAGGAGCAGAGTCAGTGTCAACGATTTTGCGAAAATTTGTTTGGAGACACTCTCCCCCGCCCAACGGTTCATCACACGGACCAAACCCGCGTAGGCTTGTTCCACCCCGGTGGTTTCCATGGTTACGGTTTCGGAAGCCCCGGTCCAGATGTTGTAAAGATTGTGGGTGGACTTAAACGCAAACCCGTAAAGGAGCCCCCCAAGCCCTCGGAAAAACACCACGAAAGCCACGACGGGCCAGAGAACAACCGTTGGGAAACCGGTCACTTTTTTTGCCCAAGTCAACCATTGGGCAAAGGTCGCGGGCTGGGGTTGTCCCGCCGATTTAAGATTGGGCAAACTTTCGTATTTCGCCAGCAACGTTCTCCCCCAAGGGTATTGCTGAACTTTAGAGATTCCAGCGGACCACAAAGGAGACGCTTGCGGTCCCATCAAAACCAGAACAACCAAAGCCAAAGGGACCAACAAAAACGAAATGGTGGCCATGGCCGTAAAGAAAGAAGACAAAAGAGCGTAACCAGCCCCCAATCCAGTGAAATACGAGGCCACACCCGCCACCCCCAACTGCAAAGGCCAAACCATAACCGCCAACACAACCAGAGGGCCCCAAAAAGCTAGCGGATTTTTTGTTGGGGTTGAGGTTGGGGTTACTGTTGCGGTTGGCTGTGCAGGTGGATTAACCAATCGGTTAGCAGAGGAGACAATAGCGTCCACGGTTTGATCCACAACCGCTGCACCATCTGCAGCAGGGCCTGACGTGGGAGTTGAAACCTCCTCCAAAACATCGGCAAAATCCATGGCTTGGGTCCGGGCGGATGTTAATGCCTCCCCCGTTAAAGCATCCTCTCGTATTTTCCTTAGTTGAGGCCAGAAACGAGCCAAGGGACTACCATCCACGAGTTGCCCCATTTTATTGTCAAGACTTTTAAATTCACTTTCGTTCGCCGAGGTAAAATTTTCTCCTACAAAAGTAAAAGTTTCTTTTTCCAGCCCTTGGGCCATAACCACCAGTTCACCATCGATGCTTCCGAAAACGACCAGCTGTGGCGTTTCTCCACCGACGGTAACGTGGTCAAGTTGTATGTCCGTGTGACCGGCCGCTTTGGCTTGGGCAATGAATGACACAATCTGAGCTTCTATTTCTTGATCCGATCCAGGCTGAACCAACCTTGTGGTGGCCATACCTACAAGGGTTGCGACCACTCGACCAGACAGATTGTTTTCCAGTGACACTTTGTAAGATGGTAAAACGTAACCCAATTTTTCGCGAACCGAGTGGCTAAAAGCGTTGGGTTCTTGGGCGATCAGCAGGTCCTTGTCGCTGGGGGCCGGGGCGTCGAAATTGGGTTGAAGGACGGCGTAGGAAACGGAGGCGTCTCGGAACAATTGGGTGAGACCCGGGGTGTGGAACCCACCGGCGATGAGAACGGCCCGGCGGGTACCGGTTTTTTCCATGTCCGCGAGGGTGTTTTTAACGAGAGCTTCGTCACGCTGAACAGCCAGAGCGTAATAAGAGAGAACTTGGGGTAAAGAATTAACCCAAGAAAGATCCACGGCCGAAGGAACGGCGTGAGAGGCAACGGTAACATCAGATGCAACGGCAACACCAGAGGCAACGGCAACATCAGAGGCAACGGTAACATCAGAGGCAAATCCCCCCTGGCCCCCCTTTTTCAAAGGGGGGAATAAATTGGATTCTTTGGAGTTTATGTAGGAAACCACGTCGGGCCAGTTTAGGGAACCTTCTTTTTTAAATTCTGCGTATTGGTCGGGGACCATTTCTTGTTTCCACAGAAGACGTTCCAAGGCCACCCGTCGGTCGAGGTTGGCCAAATAACGGACCTGGGCGTTGGGGATGAACCGGTTGGTCAATTCACGACGCAAATTTTCGGTTTCTGTTAACAACGAGGGGTGTCGAAGGTTTTCGGCCAACGTTAAGTAGTCCGTGTAGCGACGCATTTCCCGGGTGGGGACGGTTTCTTTCAGCTGGTCCGCCAAGGCCAACAACCCCTCGTAAAACGTCCGCTGGGTTGATCGGCCTTCTTTCACGGCCACGGCTTTTCCCATCAAATCTTTCACAGCCTCTTCCGAAAGAGTCCCGGCCAGTTTCGTCACCAAAATGTCCCGTTCCACGGTCAAGGCCCGGGGGTCCATGGTTTTTTCCAACCGTGTGAGACGCAAAAGAGCGTCTAAATGGGGGGAGGTGCGGGAAATCAAACCGTTGGGACTTAGGCGAGCCAAGGCCTCAGCGTATTCCACAAAACCGATTTTATTTTTGGTGTAAGCTTGGAACGGTTCGTCTAAGGCGAGGAGAGCGGGAGGGTAAATTTTACTTTTCAAAACGTCCAACCGCGTTTGCAGACCGGCCATGGTTTGATCGGCCTGTTCCCGGGCTTTGGCCGTTTCGTGCCGAGCCGCTAAATTTTGGCGATACAAATTCTCTGTCTCAACACCCACCAACCGGAACATCCCTTCCGACGCCGCCAACGTCCGATATTCTTCGCCCGTCATGTCCCCCCGTCGGAGATAGGCTCGACCCACTTTTTCGCGGATGTCGTCAAAAGGGAACGACGAAATCCATTCCACGTTTGCGGGCCCCACGCCTCCTTCCTGATAAACCGTGAGGGGACCGTCGCCAGACCATTTCGCCTTAGACAAACCATCCAACACAAGCGAAGCGTTGAACTGGGCCCCGTAAACACCGTGGGCGTCTTGAAAATGAAGAAGGACCGGAGCGTTCTCGACCCCCGCGTGGGTTTCCACCACAGACCCCAAAGAGGCGGGGAGCTGGTAAGACCCCAAAACAGGGTTGAGAGACTCTTTGGGCCACGACATGGAGGAAAGAAGCGTTCGACTTTCGGAAACAGCCCGTCCGTAAACGGTGGAGGATCGAGCGGCCTTGCGATCGGCCCAAAAATTTGTTTGGGCGTAGGGCTCGGACACCGTCGTAAAAAGAAACGCAAAACCAATGGCTCCCGCGGCCAACTTCTTAAGTGTCTTCGCTGACACATTTATTTTCATAATTTGTCTCCGATAAAGCCCATTAAAAATCGTTTTTCGGACGTCCTGCAGTGTACATGTAACACCTTTTTTCTTAAGTTTCCATTAAGTTTTTGTAAACAACTTGTAAATTTTACGGAAAGATGTTTACAATTTGTTTACAGACAGGGAAAAACAAGACAAAACATTAAGGAGAAAAACCAACCACCCCATAACCAAAATGACAGTAACTTAAGGTTCGTCGTTCCGGCGAAGGCCGGAACCCAGTGTGTAAAATCTTTGTTTAATAACCAGTTTCAATTCCTAGATTCCGGCCTTCGGAATGACGAGCCTTTTTTGCCTTAAGTTACTGGCATTACCCGTACCCCCCTTTCTTCGTAAAGGGGGGAAAAAACAATGTCCCGCGTATGTTCCCCCCCCTTTGACAAAGGGGGGCAGGGGGGATTTGGGTTTAAGATGTTATCCATTCCCACGCACTGCGGTGTTGGCCGTGGGTTTGGACGTAGTCTAAGAAGGCGGAGTAAAAAGGATGACGGCCAATGGTGGCGGAATCGCCCACCACCACCAAGAGACGACGGGCTCGGGTCATGGCCACGTTCATGCGTCGGGTGTCGGACAAAAAACCCACCTCACCGGCGTCGTTGGAACGAACCAAAGACACCAAAACCACGTCTTTTTCCCGCCCCTGAAACCCGTCCACGGTGCCCACCTCTAAACCGACGGGCACCCGATGACGCAACAATCGAGCTTGGGCCGCGTAGGGGGTAATGAGGGCCCCCCACGCGGGACGAACACCGGCGTTGGCCAGCTCTTCCCATAACTTAAGCAACAAAGTGGCCTCGCCCTCATTTTCCCGGCTGTCCATTAATTCGTTCCAAATTTCCGTGTAATCGGTACCGGCTGTGTCCACATAAACCACCCGGGCGGACGTCAAATCCGTCGAGGAGACGAGGGGAATGTCTGTGAGGGTGTGGTTTTTAACGGACTCGTGGGCAATCAATTGATTGTTGTAAAATCGGGCCGACGAAAACCCCATAATTTGTTCGTTCATGCGGTATTGAACCCGCAACATCACTTGCAAATCTTCGGGAAGGAGCGATTGAAGCCTCTCCATCAGGGTTATTTTTAAACCGCGATCGGCCGCCTCTTTGGAATGGATGGTGGGAGGCAACTGAAGAGGGTCCCCGGCCAAGACCACTTTTTCCGCGTGCAACAACGGAATCCACGACAAAGGCTCCGCCGCTTGACTGGCTTCGTCCATGCACACCAAATCAAATCGTTCCGACGACAAAAGGGCCCCGATCCCCCCGTGGGTGGACAGCACCACATCGGCTTTTTGAATGATTCGTTTGGACAAAGATTTTTCCATGGCCCGGGCTTCTTTCCAAAGAGCCTTGATTTCTTTTTTGAGGGCTCGATCTTCTTCAAAAGGGATTTGATCCCGTTTCCGATGACGGTAAAACGTCAAACGGTCCCGATCCTCGTCCATGATTCGAATGACTTTTTGGTCCGGGTGTTCGTCCAATTGGGCGGCCAAGGTGGCGTGACGCAACCGCTCCAAAATACGGGCCGGGTGCCCCAACCGCACCACATTGAGCCCAGCGTCCAAGAGTTTCTCCAGCATGTTGTCCACAGCGATGTTGGAGGGGGCCGTGGCCAACACCGATTGACCCCGGGCCACGGCGTGGCGGATGATTTCCACCAACACCGTGGTCTTGCCGGTCCCCGGCGGACCGTGAATTAAAGCCACGTCTTGGGCCTTGAGAGCCGACACAACGGCTTGTTGTTGGAATTCGTTCAACGTTTTTCGGTAAAAAGAGACGTCGGGAATTTCTTCCGTGTGCGTGGGGTGATGGCCCAACAAAATTTCCCGCAACTGCCCCAACCGCCCCCCGGGCCGGGACGCGATGTCCAAAGCTCGACGCATGCGTTTGTACGTGGCGTCCGATCCCAGCAGATCCACCCGACATTTTCCGTCGGGCTCTTCTAAAAACCCTTCGTTCAAGGCCACGGTGACGCGATACTCTTCGACGGAATACAACGTCCCTTCCCGGGAATAATTCCCGTTAAGAAACGTGACCCGGACCAAATCCCCTTGGTCCATGTTGTGAAACGGGGAAATCGCCTCCCCCGCCGGTGGCCGCGACAACACCAGCAAGGGCATCCCCCCCACCCCCACGTCCTGTCGCTCGATCACCAAACGAGAAACGGTTTTCCCCAACTGTTCGCGCATTTCCACGGGCCAGCGGTCCAGCTCCCGCCGATTCTCTTCTTTTTCCGCTTCCCGTTCGATCTCCAAAAGTTCTTTCAGCGTGTCAAAATGTTGTTGGGTGTTGGTCATGGGGTCACTCAAAAAATCCGATAAGGATGTTGTTTTTGGCTGTCATCCCGGCGAAGGCCTGGATCCAACGGGTTTAACGCTTCTTCCTGAACGGTGACGTCGTCTGAGCCGTTGCAGACGTTTTTAAATTTTTAGTTATGGGTTTTTCAAGGAAGAATTCCAGCTGGCGTTTTTCCACGTTGGCGGACGCTAAACGAACCCGGGCTAAAGTGCCCAAACGGAACAGGCGACCCGTGCGTTGACCGCGGAGTTGGGAGCGGAGTTCATCGAAGACGTAATAATCGTCGGTCATGGCGGTGAGGGGCACGAGGCCTTCCACGAAGACCTCCGTGGGTTGAACGAACACACCGAAGCGGGTCACGCCCGTGACCACGGCATCGAATAGTTCACCCACACGACGGGTCATCAACTGAGCCCGTTTCAAATCTAAAAATTCACGCTCGGCTTCCACGGCCGTGCGTTCCCGAGCGGACGCATCGGCGGTGAGGGCCGGGAGTGTGTCCCGCCACACTTTTTGCCGGTCCGGTGTCAGTGTTCCGTGTAAAAACTCTTTCACCATACGATGAACCAGCAAATCCGGGTAACGTCGGATGGGAGAGGTAAAATGGGTGTAAGCCTCGGACGCCAAGCCAAAATGCCCCGCGTTGCGAGACGAATAAATGGCCTGTTTAAGGCTTCGCAAAATCATCATGTGCACCATGGGTTCCACAGGTTTCCCTTTCACACCGGCCATCACCTGTTGAAGAGCCGCGGGCCGACCGTTGTGGAGACCCGCGGGCACCGGGGCCCCCACGGACCGCAACGATTTTTCCAACGTTTCCATTTTAGCGGGATCGGGTTTTTCGTGTACCCGATAGAGGAAAGGGAAGCCCCCCATGGCCCGGGCCACGGTCTCATTGGCCAACAACATGAATTCCTCAATCAACCGATGACTTTCCCCCCGCTCCCGTTTACGAGCGTCCACGGGCCAACCGCGATCATCGGAAACAATGTAAGGTTCTGGAAAATCAAAATCCAAAGACCCCCGGGAAAATCGTTGATCTCTCAGCCGACGGGCCAGTTCGCCCATGGCTCGCACGGTGGCGGACACGACCGGGGACGCGTCCACGGCCAAACGCCCCTGCAAAAGGTCTTCCACTTCTTCGTAGGTAAAGCGCCTTGCACTGCGAATGACGCTCTCGCACAACTCGTGGTGAATCACTCGCCCCTCCGCGTCCAAATCCATGAGGCAACTGAGCGTGAGGCGAGGGACGTGGGGGCGAAGACTGCAAAGGTTATCGGACAAGGGAAAAGGCAACATGGGAACCACGGCCCCCGACAAATAGACGCTGGTGCTTCGACGACGGGCTTCCTCGTCCAAAGCACTGGCTTCTCTCACGTAATGGGCCACGTCCGCGATGTGAACCCCCAACCGCACCCCACCGTCGGGTCGTTTTTCCAGAGACACGGCGTCATCAAAATCTTTGGCGTCGGCCCCATCAATGGTGAACACAGGAACATCAAAAAAAGTTTGCCGCCCGGCCCAAGCCGCAGGGGAGACGTCGTCACCGAACGAAAGGGCCTCTTTTTCTGGGGCCATGGGGAACGTATCGGGGATCGAGTATTTTCGCAACAGGAATTTCAAATCGGCCGAAGGATCGTTGCGTTTTCCTAAAATTTCCAAAAGGGTTCCGGCCGTTGAAACTTGGGCATCGGGCCAGCGGGTCACGGCCAAAACACACAGATCCCCCGGTTCGGGAGAAAGCCCCCCTGAATCCAGCACCGTCACCGGATCCCCCACCCCCTCGGGGAGCAACGCCGGGCGACCGTCAGGTCCCTTGGCTTGGTAAGCCCCCACCAACGTCGTGCGGGCCCGCTTAAGAACTTCTAAAATGTCACCCTCGGGCCGAGCCCCCGGACGAGTGACGCAAGCCCGCACCCGGTCTCCGTTCAAAGCCCACCGAAGAGTCGGCCCCGTGACAAACAAATCCGCCTCACCCGTTTTTTCCGATAGAACAAAACCAAAACGACCTTTCAACTGAAGAACGCCTTCCACCGTCGAGCCACCACTCGATCGTCTCGAAGGGGGTGCCCCCACGGGCTTAGATTGATGAACGGAGGGGGGAACCCCACGACGTTTTTTCCCCTTCGGACGATTTTTCATGGGGAAACTTTCAGACCACGAATGGTCACGGTGCCAGTCCCACCCTTGTCGTTTTTACGCTTGGACACAGCGAAGTAAAGACGGCGGACTCGGCCCCAATCCATTTGACTGTCCGTTCCCCCCAAAAACGTCAGTTGTTTCAGTTTTACATCCACCACGGTGGGACTTGACTGACCCGTTCGTCCCAGCCACACATCCCCCATGTTGGTTCCATCGGAGTCCACCCACTTAAATTCGAGAGAATTCGAAGCCCCTTGGCCTTTAAAAACGAATCGAACTCGAGAGAAAAGAGAAAAATCTTCTTTCATATCAAAATAACAAAGGACCCAAGTCCCAGAACCCAACGAATAATTCAACCGTACCGCCGTTTCGCCCCCCTCGGAAAGGGTTTTAACCGACACTTTGGCCCCAGCATCGGATTCTGTTTTAAAAATCGCCGATGACGACAAACGAAACCCGTCACCCCCACGGACCGGGGCCCCACTTGAATTTTTCTGCTTAGGAAGGGCAGAAACCACCACGGGTGGTGGGGGAGAGACAGGCGGAGTCTCCTTAACAGGCTCTTCGGTCACGGAAGGAAGAGGCGATTCCTTACGTGGAAGGATGGGACTGGGAGACGAAAGAGGAGAAACAACGTCAACCGCTGGAGTCACACTGGTGGGTTTTGACATTCGATAGCCAAACCAGAGACCCGTGCCCCCCGAACTAAAGATCACCACACTCACCACCGCCCAAACCGCGTCGTTCTTGCGCCGAAACGACACAAACGCTCGTTTCCGTTTTGCTGTGAATACTTTTTGGTTTTTTATTTCATTGCCTAATGGCATAGGATTTATCCTTTCGTTTCGTAACCACGGATCCACCGGCCCTTTAATTCAGACTCAACGCCGGTAATCCTAAAAACAGAAGTTGAACTCCCCAAAAAATTCCCCCGTAATCCCAATACCAGTAACTTAAGGCCCGTCATTGCGAAGGCCGGAATGACGAACCTTTTTTGCCTTAAGTTACTGGCATTGCCCTGCCCCCCTTTGACAAGGGGGGGGCAGGGGGGATTTGCTGGAAGACTTTATTAAAAAATCCTCCGCAACGCGTCCGCGTCGTCGAATCGATCTTGGGCTTCCAAAGAAACGATTCTGTTCGAGAGCACCCGTCGAACCGTGGGGTGTTGCGAATGAAAAACAGTGGTGGCGGTTTTCTCCAAGTGTTCCAAACATTCATCAGCCTCTTCAAAACAATCGCGATCGTAGTAAAGACCAGCCAACCCCTCCCAAATGGGGAACAGCGCCGGGGCCATTGGTCCTAAACAATGATCAAACAAGTTCCACGCCTTGAGATAAAATGATTCGGCGGATTCGAAACGCCCGTTGACCCCCAGAGTTCTTGCCATCCAAACGAAAGCGTCTCCGGTCAGTGGGTGATGAGATCCAAAAAACTTTTCCCGTAACGCCAAGGCTTGCGTCGCTCGCCGCAAAGCTTCTCGAACCCCGCCCACGTCCAAAAGACGAGACACCAACCAAAGCTGTTCCGTGGCCAAGCGAAGACTCACGGACCGATCATCGGTTTTATTCCTTTGCTTTTCCAAAGAGCGGACAGACGATCGGACATCGCCCCAACGGCCAAGACGCGCCTGAAGACCCACGACTTGAACAGAGTCGGTCTCTTGATGTTTAAAACAAAGAGCCAACGCTTTTTCAAAAAAAAATCGGGCTTTATCCTCACGATTGTTTTCCGTGGAAAAATCTCCGCGGAGGGTCAACCAATGAACAGAATCCAAAGGGTCTCCGCGAAAAACGATCCGGGCCATTTTTTCCGCACGCACCAGATAAGGCCCCGCCTCTTTTTTTCGACCTCGCCGATAGAGAATCCGTGCTAAAGCCACCAAATGGTCCAAAATCGTTCGGCTTTTTTGTACCGCGTCTCGTTCGTCAATGCCAAGGGCCGTACACCGAACGGACTCGGCCCCGGGCAAGAGACCCATGTTTTCATACAGATCAGAAAGCCGGGCGTACAGCGGAGACACACGAGAGTGCCCCACCCCATAAATTTTTTCTTTAACAGAAATCACTTGAACCAAGAGAGGTTCGGCGTGTCGAAAGCACCCCCGGCTTTCGTAGAAATCTTCTAAAGCACTCAAGGCCTCCACCCGACCGTGGTCCAAGGGCCCTTGTTTTTCAGTCCCCTGAACCGCCGCCAACAACCGGGCCTCAAGCGGGTCCTTCTCGACAAGTCGATTCATAAAATCCTCCGTCTAAGTTATACCAAATTCGAGATCCCTCCAACACAAAAAAATTTACATCTTGTTTACAAAAACTTAAGACAATCTTAACCACGTAATGGTAGATTATGGGGGCCATGAACAGTCCAAAGACTCCGTGGATTTCAAGAGGTCGCTGGATCTTATTATCATTGAATTTTGTTTTTTCTCAAGGAGGACCACTCTGTTGGGCTGGAAATTCCGCCGATGGAAAAATTGTTTATCATATTCAAGACGTTCACCTGAACCGCGAAGCCCAAGACGCTTTAGGAATCATTCTCTCTCAATTGGTCCGTAACAAAAAAATTCAACTGATCGGATTGGAAGGAGGGTTTGATTCCATTCCCCTCGGTCCATTTTTGGAACACCCCCGTCGAGACTTGCTGATGCAATCCGTGGACGATGTTCGAGAAACCGCGGGGATCTCAGGGGCGGTGATCGCGGGTCTTCGCGGGGATTTAGGAGCCGTTCCTTTGGTGGGGGTGGACGACCCTGACTTATACGCTCAAAACGTGGACGCCTACCAAAACGCCTATCGACAAAACACGCAAAACAGAAAGGCCTTGATCGCTCGTCAAAAGTATCTTGAACGAGAAAAAAAGCTCCTTTACAACGAACGATTGAGAACTCTTGACGAACTTCTTCACCGAGAGAAAAAAGGCGAAACGTCCTTGGTCGAAGTCGCCCAGGCTCTCGCGTTTGCAAATCCCGGGCCCACGCATCTTACGTTTTTGCGCCTCCTGGAAATAGAAGAATCGCGAAAAACATCACCCCTCACGAAAAACCAAAAAGACCACGTTAAAAAAAATAGGGTCTTGGACGTTCAACAACTTGGTCAAGAAATTGCCCAAGCCGGAGAAAGAGGATTGCTCCTGTTGGCCAAGACCCCGGAAGAAAAAGTGCTGGTCCGATGGGATTTGGAATTCCAGAGAGTGACCAAAGCCGTTGATTTTTCTCTCACGTTTGACGAATGGGAAAAATTCTCAAAAACGCCCAGATCTCCTTTTGCTATGACAAATTTCCCTGAACTTTTTTATCGGTCGGCCGAGGCACGGAACACCGCCATGGCGGATCGCTTGATCGTCGCCATGGATCAAGCCGGGGCTCAACGGGCCGCTCTGGTGGCGGGAGGATTTCACACACCGGGCCTTGAAAAAGCATTTCACAACCGCGGGGTCACCATGATCACGATCACCCCACCGCTCAAAAAAATACCGGACAACGCCACCGATTATCTCTCTTGGTTCAACAAACGGCCCCTTCCCGAAGAATCCGTGCTTCTCACCGCGTCTTTTTTGGCCCCAGACCCTTTTTCCGAAGTTGCCCAAGGGGCCGTGGCTCTCCGCGTGGCGTGTGGCGAAGGAAGGCTTTCGGCAGAAACCCGTCGCTTGGCCCCGAATTTCTGGAAACACGTGTTCAAAATCGATGGTAAGCATGGATTTATAAAGGTTTGGTTGAAAACCTCACAGACCTTGGAGGTGGGAAAGAAAGGAGCAAGGTTTAAAATTAAAACCAAAACCGAGCCAGCCCTCTTTTACTATTGGCGAAGGTTCTTGGAAAACATTCGGCACCGTTTAGAAACCCGGAACCCTCTCCCGATTTCAACACGGTCGAGATCTCTCCGTTTTTTTAAATACCCTGATTCCCGTTTATCGGTTTACATCCACCGAGAAGGCTTCTCGGAGGAACCCATGGCCCGCTTTCGCACCCGTTTTGATCGCGTCAACAATCAGTTGTATGACGATGAAAACCCAGTGCCTTTCCGCGAATTCACCAAACGAATGGGGGAGAAAATAGCCCATCTCTTCGGGTTCTTTTTAGAACACCCAGAAACACAACCGCTCATCGCTCTCCCCACGGGAAACATAGGAATGAACTCTGGATACCGTCTTTACAAGAACGGCCGATTGTATCAATCCAACGATGACGAGACACCCCCCGACCAACTCTTTGATGTGATCGCGATGGACCGAGAGGGGAAACCGTCTTTTCAATCGGTTAGATTTGTGGGGGACGGCTCTGCGGTTCACCTAGAGGATGAAAAAGGGAATCGGCTGGACCACATCGCGCAAGCCGTTCAAGCCCCGGTTCTTGTTAAAAACGGTCGCTCTCATTTGCTCAAAGCCGCGCTCTCCTTGGTGGACGTCCGGCACCTCCTGCGTCTTCCCGTTTTCAAAGGAGCCGATTTACCAAACCCTCGCCCTGGGAGAGAAAGCGACGAGGCGATTATTGGTTTTTCCGATGGGGGGGGGATTCTCAGCACCGATTCCACGGTTAGAATTAGGGCCCTCCTCGGGGAGGAAATAGAATTGGATTTAAGACCCATTGAAAAATTGGGTGTGTCCCCGAAAGACGTTCGTCGGGTGTATATAAAATGGGGTTACCGCGTTCAAAAAGACAAGAAACCCATGAAACCAGGAACGTTTCGGATCAACGCTAAAACAAGCACTCTCACCGTTCGCTTCCTCCCGGGGATTCAACCCCACACCTTTGTGGGGTTGGATAAAAACAATGGCCTTTTGGTGGCTGGGTCTAAAGGAAAGTCCAATCACGAGGGGATTTCGTTGAAAGCGGCTGTGCACGCTCTCATAAACGAGGGGGCCGTTCACGTCTTGTTGTGGGCCAACGGGAAAGACGCGGAAATAGATCACGCCGAATCCACCACGTCCCCAGACCAAGTGCGGGGAAAATCGTCGGGAACTCTCTTCGTCTTTGAAAAAACACCGTCCCCATTGGACCCCAACAGCCTGGAGCACCGTCGTGCTCTGATAAAATCGCTTTTAGACCAAACGGCCTTGGATTTTGTGGGAGAGACGGCCCACACTTTTTCTGGAAACCCAACGCCGGAGAGTGTGTCTCATTTTTTAATGGAGAAAACGGTTTTAGGAAAAAGGACTCTCACTCCTAGGGACGGATCCCTCCCAGACCCCTCGTTTTACGCTTTCACTTTAGGCTCGTTGCTTTGGGACGGCCCAGGGCAAGGATCTGAACGGGCCGGGCCTTTCATGAGAAAAATCGCCGAAGCTTTTATGGATCAAAACCTCACGGACACCCCCATCGCCCTGACGTCACCGGACAATCTCCCCGAACACCACGCCAAGGGCCACGCGGTGATTCGACACGCGCCCCTGTACTTACTTTGTCAAGGGGCAAACCCTGTTTTTCGTCGAAACTATGGAGAATCTTCTATTGACACAGACACCACAGACCCTTTGGAACAAGAAAAAATAACCAAAACCTTGGAAATTATTCGTGCGTGGCAAAAAGAGCGGGCTTCCAAAGGAGAAGACCCTCTACGTGATTTCATCAGCTGGCTTCCCAATTTTTTGAACGAAGTCACCCTTGTGGGGGTCGATTACCCTGCGGAACTGATTTTTGCCGATCCCGTCCGAGGCGTGGCCCGCCCCATGAACATTGGCCGACACCGAAAGGTTATTTACATTACACGTCGTTTTCTCAAACGGTTTTTAAACACCGACGAAACCGTCGAATTGGCCACTTTCATTCTCCACCAAATGGAGTGGTGCTTCCTGTTCAGCACCGCACGGGAAAACAAAGAATCGCCGGAACAAATCCAGAACCGGCTGCTTCATCACACCCTCAACGCTCTCCGAGTGGATCGTTATTTTTCAACGGTGTCTCCACCGGATCTGGACAAGAGACTTCGTGGATCCTTGAGGCAACACCTTGAAGACGAGGCCGTCTGCGTCGTTCCTCTTTATCTATCCAAAATTCAAGAACTTGAAACCCTCCGCACCACGCTGGGAACAGAAAGTCCCTCTCCCACGCTTTACCACGTTCGGGACGATAACCGAACCGTTGTGTTCCGCGTTTTAAAATTAACCGAACAATTGGGACTTATGGCCCGGGCCATGGGGCGAGAAGAAGAAGCCCAGTTTTTCTTTGAACAACACACCGTTTGGGTGGAGTGGTTCCAGCGACGGGAAGGAGGGCTTCTCCCGTTCAACACGCGCATCAATTTATTGCGAGATTTATTGACAGACAATGAATACGAGAAATTTTATCGCACCTTGAAAAATTTCTTGGTGGAAAAAAATTTTGTTCACCCACCTTTAGATTTAAACTGGGCCGATCATTTATCGGTACACATGGAAACTTTTAGGCAACGAGACATCCCCAGCATCAGGGAGATGATAGAAAAGTCCGTTGAAACGGCGGAAGGTCTTGGAAACAAGGAAGGGAAAGACTGGTTGATAAGAGCCCAAAGACTCTTGGCCGACTACGTCCAGGAAACCCGAGACAAACAAAGAGACGACGATGATTTACCTCCCCCGGGGAACCCGTTCTCAGGAGAGCCAGGATCCTCCGTTGAGACTAAACCAAACCGTCTGTCTCTATTGAAATTAAAATTTTTGGAGTATCAATCTCGACCGTTTTACTCTAGGTGGGTGTTTTTAAGCCTTTTTAAAAAAACCGCCTCAAAACCTTTTATCGTTGTGGTGGACGTGTCCCCTCTCTTTGGCCCCGAGAACAACGATCGCACCGCTTTGGTGGAACACCTGAACGCTCTGGACACAGCCCGTCGAAAAACGGAAGGATTGGGGGTTTTCGCTGGTTTTTATGGGACCCCTCCTTCTAAGGAGGAGTGGCTTAGACAAAGCGATGCGCTGGATCTTCCACCAAAAGTGGTTCACTTTGTCACGAACAAAATCATCACGGATCAAACAATTAATCTTTTGGGATCCGCCCAGATCATCCAAGCCACAGAGGTGTTGGAACAGGCTCTTCCAAAAACAGGTCTTTCGGAAACCGAATGGAAAAAACTTTGGTCTTCCCAAGGGTGCGTTCTGGACCTCTACGCCGGACGAGACGCTCCCGTGGCCATGGACGATCCCCTCTTGCATGAATTTTACATTCTTCTAAAAGGGCTTTTTGTGAGCCCTGTCCGTCAAATTCAAGAGTGGCAAGAAAAACTGAGTGTTTTATCTCAATCAGCGTGACCTTTTTTACCGAGCCACGGCCATTTTTTTGAGGAGGTGGGTGGTGGTCGAGGCGTTGCGGGCTTCCACCACCCAATGATAGGTGCCTGAGGAAAGAGATCCCAGATCGCCAACGCACTCAAAAACGGTTTGCCCGTTCGAGGTGGTCCCTGAAGGAACGGTGTCGGCCCGAAAAACCGTTTCCCCCGTGAGGGACACCACACGCAAAGACACCGCGTCGGCCCCGTCCGCTTCCACATAAAAGGTGGCTTCTCCACCCGCGACTGGGTGGGGATACACATAGGCCTCCCCGATGGACAGGGGCCCCGAGGAACCCGCGTAACTGTTGTTGGCCACCCGCACACACACCGAGGCCACGGCCGTCTGAGTTTCACCGGTTTCCACCCAAGCGGACAGGGTGTGGGGGCCATCGCCCGTGGACCTGGTGTCCCAATTGTAAGTCCAACGGTTCGTTCCTGTGGCCACCCCCGACTCCACCCCATCCACCAAAATCAACACCCGAGAAACCAACACACCGCTCGACACAGAACCTTCAAGGTTCACCACGCCGGACACCGAAGAACCGTTGCCCGAGTAAAGCAAGGTGCCCGACGATGTTTGAATGTTTAACTTGCCGGCCACTCCATGAGCCATGGCCGCCCCCACGATCTCATTAAAATGTGGGGTTCCGTTGGTTAAATTTCCATCGTCATCGTCACGGATGGCCAAGTCCCGCACCGCCGAAGGGATGTCCGTGGAGTTGGCCCAAAGAGTGGGGACCACGAGGTTTTCAGCCAAGGCAACCCCAGACGAAGCCCCTTGGGACGCCATTAAATTTTTCCGAAGGTCCCAAGCGAACCCGCTCCAAGCCTGCCCTTGGGTGTGAATGGCGTCCAAAGGGTTGTAAACATAGGAATTATCAACGGTACGCACGTAACCACCCGAGGTGAAGAATCCTTCCCCCACCAAAGGCTGGCCCGACAGATAAGAGGCGAGCGTGTCCCCCCACCCCTCGCTCAAGGCCCCGTTGGTGATACCGCCAATCATATCGTCAACAAAATGACCGTATTCGTGATAAATCACCGTGTCGATGGCCGTGTTTCGGCAACCTCCCCCGGATAATAAAAAATGGATGGACCACCCCCCGTAATAGGCGTTGCAATTGGGCAGACTGGAACTGGTCTCGTTCACATAGGTGGCCAACGTGTAATTGATTCCTGAGGGAGCAACGCTCAGATCCCCTAACCAGTTGTGAACACGGGTGGTGTGAACATAGGCGTTCACTTGGGCTGTTTGAACTTCCACATGACCGGACGGGTTAAACACCATGGGCACAGGGTTGGGAACGGAGCCCGACAACGTCACCCCCAAGGCCGCCCCGGTTCGCGTGATCACTTTTGTCCATCGCCCCCAAAGCCCGATGGCGAAAGAAGAAATCGTGTCCGGGGCGTCGGACACCTTAAATTCACCAACGCTGTTCGTGTAACTGGTGAGGACCCCCGGCAGACTGATACGCAGATCCGCGATGGGCATCGTCACCAAATTGTCTCCAGTGGTTGCTGGGTCAAAGAAAACCCCACGCCCTGTGGCCGTACCCTGATAATTTCTTGTGTAATAGCGTTTTTCAAAAAAGGTGGGTTCCCCAGCGTCGTCCACCGTTACGTGATCCCCCGTTTCTTCTAAGACATAGTCACGCACAGCCCGCCAACGCCCCTTCATCCAACGGACCCGAACTCCTTTTGATTGAAGAGTCCCATCAAAACCTGATCCTGATAAAAACAACGACCGCCCTGTGGCTTCGCTCGGTGGGTCTCCCGGAGATTTTTTTAACTCAGGAAAAAGTTTAGACTGGACACGAACCACGAGAGTTCCGAGAGGAACAAATCGAACGGTGGCGGTGATTTCACTGCCCTCAATATCCAAGGCTCCCACGGTTTGAACAAAACGAACGTACACAACATCCGAAAGTCCCGCCCGACCGGGAACTCGTGTCACGGCGTCCAATCTTAAGGGAGGAACCGTTGGGAGTCCCACCAAAACCGGTTTCTCTTTTAATAAAGACAAAAAAGCCGAAGCCACATTTTGATCGGACCGAACACCGTCTTTGAGAAACAACGGACGATCCCACGATGTTTCTGTTGGGGGCGGGGCTTCGTCTTCGGTCGCGCTCATGATCCGCGACGAAGAATCTCCAGAATCGCGAAAAGCTAAAACGGGAAACGAAAAAAACACACACCCAACAAACAATCCCATTTTTTTTGCGGTCCGATTAACCACGGCTCAAAACCTCACCGTGAAAGTCGCCAGATGGGAACCAAGGACCCCGGCGTCCACCACATCTTTGACAAAAGGTTCAAAGGTGTAATCAAGCGTTCCCGCCCCTAAACGAACACCGATTCCCCCGGCCAAGGACGACAACGCGTCTGTTTCCACAGTCGAACCCGAGTCCAAAGAATAACCCGCCCGAAGAGAAAACCGATCCCCAACGGTGTATTGAACACCAACAGCCGTGCTGGTGATACCATCATTAGGACGGGTGGAAACCCCCCCCATGGCGTCAAGAGGCTCCCAAACAGCCCAAGCCACGGACACACCGTAAGACGTCGGGAGCGGGGACACCGCGTTGTTCAGTTGAACCCCTTGGCCTAGGTTGAGAACCGTGGCCCCAAAGGTAACTGGCCCGTCTTTGGGGGAATACGTAGCCCCCAGATCAAAAGCCAACCCTGATCCTGAATACGTGTCCAAACGGGACTGAATGGATTTAATGCTCAGACCAGACCGGAAACGACCATCAAAGAAGTGCCTTTCGCCGCTAAAATGAAACCCGATCATTTGATCTTGGTGAGAAAAAGTCCCCAACGATTCTCCTTGCGGATCCCGTTTATCGAGAGAACTGGAACGCAAACTTGTGAAGGAAAACCCGAGACTGAAAGAAGAATCGGACACGGGCCACACCAAAGCCACCCCGCCCACCGCAACACTTAGAGGAAATTGTTTGTATTGAGCTCGAAACTCTCGTTTTTTGGAAGAAATACCAGCGGGGTTGGTTCCTAAAGCGTCCACCCCGGACAAAAAAGCCCCCCCATCACCTAAAGCAACCGCCGCGGCGGATTTTTCCAGAAGGGGAAGGTCTAAACCGCGAGTGCCAGCCCCCACAGCCCCCGGAAAAAGGACCAGTAGAGACAAGCCCCCAACAAGCCGAGGAAGGCCCCGATAGGATGGGGGACCAATCCCCATAGCCGATAACAGCTTTGGATAAATCATCAAACCCTCGAGAAACAAAGGTGAAATGTTTCTCAGCGAGGTTATCGGATGTTACGTTCAGGACTTAAGTGGGGAGAGAGTGAGAGGTAATGCCCGTTTATGCCGGCTTTCGCCAGAATAAAGATAAAAAAAGACCTGCCGTTTTCAGATCGGCAAAAAAACCCGCCAATGACGCGTTTTTGTAACTACTCATCCCTCATCCGGCCCTTCGGGCCACCTTCTCCCAAGCAAATCAGCCCGCCCAGCAAAGGACGGGGCGAAGGAGGGATGAAACTTGGTCCTCGAGCCTTGTCTTAAAGATAAATCCCCCCTGGCCCCGCCTCAGCGACTCTGTCGCCCCCGGTGCCGGGCTCTCTGAGACCGGCCCCTTTTTCAAAGGGGGGGAAAGAACACGGCCCCAAGGGGATCCCCCCCTTTACGAAGAAAGGGGGGTGAGGGGGGATTTTGAAGTTTCTTAGAAGAGGGGAGTGTGAGGGACCTGAGCCGTTACGTTTTTTTTCAGAAATTCCCATGGTGTTTGGGAATTTCTAGTATTCCCTTAAGGGGCTTTACCCATCGTTTTAAAAATTGTCCAAATCCCAAGAGCGATAAAAACAACCCCGGACATCCTATTGAGCAACCGTTCCCCAACCACACGGGACACCCACCCCCCGGCCAAAACACCAAAAGCCGAAGTGGCTGTTAAAGCAAGGGCCGCCGCGGCAAAAACGACCCAACGGGCCGCGGGAGTGTTGGCTGAAAAAATGAGTGTTGAAATTTGCGTTTTATCGCCGAGTTCGGCCAGAAAAATAGTGCCAAAAACAGAGAAGAACAGGGTCCAATTCATGGGACCTTCCATTGCGCTATATTATTTCCACCGGCTTGTTGAGCCCGCAAAAGAGCGGCCTCGGATTCCTGAAACAAACCAATCAAATGGGGGCGAGAACCACTGGCCGACAACCCAATGGAAAGGGCTAAGGGGATCACGCTTTCTTCAACAGAGATTGGCGATTTTGACACAGAATTTAAAATACGTTCCGCCACCGCCCGGGATTCTTCATCCCCACTGGGAGACAACAAAACAACCAGCTCCGCCCCCGCCACACGACCAAGGATATCCGTACCGCGAAGGAGGGCCTGAACCCGGGCCGCCACCTGACTTAACACTTGGTCACCCGCTCCCCACCCCCGGCTGGCGTTGACTTCCTTGAGGGAGTCAATACCGATGGTGAGTAAGGTGACGCTTGTTCTATAACGTTGCGAACGTTTCAATTCTCGCTCGGCCAAAATAAAAAAATGACGCCGATTGTAAACCCCGGTCAAACCGTCCGTCACCGCCTGCTTTTGAACTTCTTCAAACGATCGAGCGTTGCACACCGCCGGGGCCACGGTTTTGGAAAAAGCCACAGCCCATTGGGCATCGCCTTCTTCAAAAAGATTCCCTTCCAAACGATCAAACGCCAAAACGCCCACGGTTTCGTTTTGGTGAATAACAGGGACGGCCAGCCAAGACGCCACGGCCATCAAGCCCAAGTAATGGCCGCCACTAACGTCTTGATCTTCCCTAAACAGAAAAAAATCTTCGCCGGTGGTGAGATGGGAGAGATAATGATAAGCCTCTGTGGGCAAGGGGATTGTGGGAAGTTCTTGGGGCAGAAACCCTCGGGAAGCCACCAAACGAAGATGCTGATTCTCCTTTAGAAAAACGACCGCCCGATCAAACGGTAAAAACGCCACGGCGTGATCCAACAAACGGTTCACGACGTGGTTCAAATCCAAAGAAGAATGCAAGTCGGTCATCACCCGGTAAAAATTCTCAAGGGAACCACGGTCTCCGTTCAGGGGAAACACCTTGGTTTGGCCAACGGAAGCAGAAGGTTGATCATTCATAGAAAACAGTATAGAAATTTTTGAGCCTTTAGAAATTTCAAAAAATGAAATTTCTACATTAAAAAATAGGGTAAACTAGTGCTTTGATCCCGGATTTTGCAATAGACCGCGGGATTCGACATCGGGTTAAAATGGAGGTTTTATGGAAAAAGACGACTTGGCAATAAAAACATCCGATCATCTGGCCAATCTGCGATGGCGTTACGCGGTGAAAAAATTTGACGCCCACCGAAAAATTCCATCCGTCACGTGGGAAGCTCTCGCGGAATCGTTGCGTCTGTCCCCCTCTTCCTTTGGCCTTCAACCCTGGAAGTTTTTTGTGGTGGAATCCCCCACTCTCAGGGAAAAAATAAAACCCGTGGCGTGGAATCAAGACCAAATAACGGACGCCTCTCATCTGGTTGTTTTTTGCGTTAAAAAAGACATCGGTCCATCGGACGTCAAACGGTTCATCGCCACGATCGCCACAACGCGAGGGGTGAGCACAGAAAGTTTGGCCGACTATGAAAAAAGAATGACGAATTTCTTGACACGCCCTCCGGAACATTTCGATCCAAATCAGTGGGCCACCCGCCAAGTGTACATCGCCTTGGGATTCTTTTTAACATCGGCCGCCACTCTCGGCGTGGACACCTGCCCCATCGAAGGGTTTGACCCCCTTCAAGTCAATCAAATCCTGGGGTTGGACGCTCGAGGGTATAGATCGGTGGTTATGGCCGCCGCCGGGTACCGGGCGAAAGACGATAAATACGCCGAAGCCCCCAAAGTTCGATACCCCCTACAAGAGATACTCGACGTTCTTTAATTTTTTGCTTTATAAGAGGCCTCGGAAGATGTTAAAATTGACCCAACCCGTGGCCTTATTCCTTGTGGCAACACCCATCGGAAATTTGGAAGACATCACCGAACGAGCCCGTGTCGTTCTGTCAAAAGTGAACGTTGTTTTGGCCGAAGACACGCGAAGAACCGGGGGATTGCTTCATCATTTAGGACTGCACAAAACTCTTCTGCGTTACGATGAACACGTCCACGCAAAAGAATCACCACGACTGTTGGAACGTCTCGCTCGTGGAGAAGACTTGGCCTTGGTCACCGACGCAGGGACCCCCGGGCTCTCGGATCCCGGTGCGCGATTGACGGCGATGGCCACGGCCCAAGGCATCGCGGTAACACCGGTGCCGGGCCCCTCGGCCCTTCTCACGGCTTTGGCCGGGTCCGGGTTGCCTTGGGACCAATTTACTTTTTTGGGTTTCTTGCCCCGTCGCCCGGGACGATTAAAACGCACCTTGGAATCGGCGGGACGGGACAGAACCTTGGTTTTGTATGAATCGCCCCATCGGGTGGTGTCCACCCTGCAAGTGGCCTTTGACGTGTTCGGGGATGTACCGGGGGTTGTGGGACGAGAACTGACCAAAATACACGAAGAATTTCTTCGTGGCCCGTTGTCGGTTCTGATCGAAAATCTCAAAAAAAGAAAAGAAATATTAGGGGAAATCACCGTGGTGATTTCCCCCCAAAAACCCTAGGGGAGGATTTAATGGTTTCTGTTTCTGTGGTGGGGGCCACCGGCTACACCGGAGGCGAACTTTTACGAATCTTGATGGGGCACCCCAACGTCCGGGTCACCCACGTCACCTCCGAAAGTCGCCCGGGACAACCGCTCACAGAGGTGCACCCTTTCCTTCGGGGACGAATGGAGAAAACGCTGGAATCTTTCCACCCTGAAAAAATGGCGAAAGACTCCGATGTGGCTTTTTTTGCTCTCCCCCACGGCGTGGGGAGTCGGTCCATTGCGGCGTTCGTCAAAACAGGGAAAAAAGCGGTGGACCTTTCGGCGGATTTTCGGTTGAAAGATCTTCGCACCTACGAAACGTGGTATAAAGTTAAGCACGCCTCCCCCGGGTTGCTCAAACGAGCGGTGTATGGGTTGCCGGAACTTTATCGGAAAAACATTCCTTCCGCTACCGTCATAGCAAATCCCGGGTGTTACGCCACAGCCACCATTTTGGCCCTCACCCCGCTGGTTCGGCGACGGTGGCTCACGCCCGGGTCTGTGGTGGTCGACGCTAAATCCGGGGCTTCGGGAGCTGGACGAAAACTGGACGCCATGTATCTTTACACCGAAGTGACAGAAAATTTTCAACCTTACGCCGTGGCTCAACATCGCCACGGACCTGAAATAGAACAGGTCCTCCGTGATCAAGGGAAAACCCCCGTACCCCTCACGTTCGTTCCCCACTTGGTGCCCATGACACGGGGAATACTCATCACGGCTTATGGCACGCTCAAGAGTGCAAAATCTGAAGAAGCCCTTCGCCAAGCTTTTAAAGAAGATTTTGGAACCGAACGATTTATTCGCCTGCTCCCCGAAGGCCAATGGCCAAAAACGAAAGACACCGCCGGAACCAACCACGTGGACATCAGTATCAAATTAGACCAACGCACACGTCGCGTGATCGTGATGACGGCCTTAGACAATTTAGTCAAAGGGGCCGCGGGACAAGCGGTGCAAAACATGAACCTCCTCTTCGGTCTCCCCGAGGCGGAGGGGTTGGCGTAAAAAAGACCCAACATACCCCGGACACACGTTTTCACTGGGGAAGCAACACAACCTGAGTGGTTACAAAAAAAGGAAAATCCCATGGGACTGATGACTTGGTTCAAACGTCTTTTCGGCGTTTCTAAAGACAAAAAAATAGTTTGTGTGCAATGCCAGAAAATATTTTTATTCGAAGAAGGGGAACAGGCTTTTTTTGCTCAACGAGGTCTCACGGAACCCCGCCGTTGCCCCGGTTGCCGAAAAGACGGACGTCGCCCCCACGGACGACGGCGTAAATAGTGGTTCTTCCACTTAAAAACAAAGATTTACCAAAAGGGTATCGGCTTTTTGGGTGCCGGTGTGGGCAATCGGCTCGTCCGGGGAAAAAAGACGTGGCCCTCTTTTTGTCCGACCGTCCCGCGGTGGCCGCTGGGGTTTTCACCACAAACATCGTTCACGCCGCCCCCGTGGCGTGGTGCCGACAAACGTTAAAAAAAAGCCCTAAGGCTCGAGCGGTGTTTATCAACTCGGGTTGTGCCAACGCCTGCACGGGATCCCAAGGGATGGAAGACACCGCTTGGACCGCACTCACGTTGGCCCAGAAATTGAGGCTAAATCCTGAAGATATTTTGATTGCTTCCACGGGGGTGATCGGGAAACACTTAAACCGTTTGGCCCTTGAAAAGGGGATAAAGATGTTGTCCCACCAAGCCCAAACGAACGAGACCCCTTCGGTGGACAACGCCGTCCACGCCATCATGACCACGGACACCCGCCCCAAAACGGCTCGTGCTGTGTTCAAAGCTGGTGGAAAATCTTTTACGATTTGGGGGTGCGCCAAGGGGGCTGGTATGATTCACCCGAACATGGCCACCATGCTCTCGGTGGTGCTCACGGACGCGGAAATCCCCGCTAAACCCCTTCAAAAAATATTGGCCGAAACCGCCTCTAAAACATTCAACCGCGTGAGCGTGGACGGGGACACCTCCACGAACGATAGTTTGTTCCTCTTGGCCAATGGGGCCCAGGGGCGGGTGGATTCCGCCGATGAAAAAGGGATGGACGCCTTTGCGTTGTCTCTCCATCAAGTGTGCCTTTCTTTGGCCACCCAAATCGCGAAGGATGGGGAAGGGGCCACTCGAACGGCGTGGATTCATGTGGTGGGGGCCAAGAACGAGACCGAGGCCCAAGCCTGTGCGTCCACCGTGGCCACCAGTGCCCTTTTCAAAACAGCCCTCCACGGAGCCGATCCAAACTGGGGACGAATTTTGGCCGCCCTCGGGCGAGCCGGTGTTCCTTTTGATCCCAACCGTGTGGACGTTTCTATTGGGAACGTCATCGTCTGCCATCGTGGGGAACGAGCCCATTTTTCTGAAAAAAAAGTTCACGCTCTTTTGAAAAAACCAACCGTAACGGTTTCCGTGGACCTTCATCAGGGACAAGCCACCGGGAGTTACGTCACCTGCGACTACTCCAAAGACTACATCGCTATCAACGCGGACTACACCACCTAATTCATAAAACCCCATGAAACCCATCACCCAACTGTGGCGGGCACAAACAGATGACTTAGAACCGAGGATCATGGAGAGTGTTTCAAAAGCGTTAGCGAACGGTGGGGTGGTGGTGTTCCCCACAGACACGGTGTACGGGATGGGGGCGAGCGTCTTTCGCCCCTTGGCCATTCGCCGTATTTACAAAATGAAGGGACGGTCTTGGAAAAAACCCCTCCCTTTTCTTGTCTCTGACGTAGAACAGGCCCTCTCCTTGGTGGAACCACCGGACCGAAAACTTCAACGACTCCTTCGAACGTGGTGGCCAGGCCCCCTCACGGTGGTCTTTAAAACTTCGTCTCTCGGTCGTTGGACCACGGGAGGCAAAGAAACGTTGGCCCTGCGTATTCCGAAACATCCCGTGGCCTTGGCCATTCTAAGAGAAGCAGGAGCCCCGCTGGCGGTGACAAGCGCCAACCGGTCCGGGCAAAAAGAGACGCTCACAGGGGAACACGTCGCTCGTCTTTTTTTTGGGAAGGCGGATGTGATTGTGGACGGCGGCCCCTGCCAGAGGGGTGTCCCTTCCACCGTTCTCGATGTGTCCAGCTCCGCTTGGACCTTGGTCCGAGAAGGAGCTGTCTCACGGGAAGAACTTTTGAAATTTTTGTAGCCCCATTTTCCAGACGGGGCACCGGCGTCCGCCGGTGTGATGCAACGACCAAAGGAGACGCACATGCCTCACTTAAAATCCGTGGATCCAGCCCTTTTTAAAATCATCCAAAACGAAACCCGCCGACAGGAGAACGGGCTGGAAATGATTGCGTCTGAAAATTATGTTTCGAACGCCGTCCTCGAAGCCCAAGGATCGGTACTCACCAACAAATACGCCGAAGGATACCCTGGGAAACGATACTACGGGGGATGCGAAGACGTGGACCAAGCCGAAACCTTGGCCATTGAACGGGTTAAAAAATTATTTGGGGCCGAACACGCCAACGTCCAACCCCATTCAGGGTCCCAAGCCAACACGGCGGTTTACCTCGCCGCGCTCCAACCGGGCGATACGCTGATGGGACTTGAACTGGCCCACGGGGGGCATCTTACCCACGGCCACCCTCTCAATTTTTCTGGGAAATATTTCAAGATCGTTTCTTACGGGGTCCGTCCTGACACGGAACAAATTGACTACGACCAACTGGCTTCTTTGGTGATGGAACACAAACCAAAAATGATTTGTTCCGGAGCGTCCAATTACTCGCGGGCCATCGACTGGGCTCGGCTGCGGACTTTGGCGGATTCCGTGGGAGCTTTTCTGTTGGCGGACATGGCTCATTACGCGGGGCTCATCGCGACGGGACTTTACCCCTCCCCCGTTCCCTTCGCGGATTTCGTCACCACCACCACCCACAAAACATTACGGGGACCCCGGGGTGGTGTGATTTTGTGCAAAGAAAAATACGCAAAAGACATTGATCGTGCGGTTTTCCCAGGCGTTCAAGGGGGGCCTCTCATGCACGTCATCGCGGCCAAGGCCGTGGCCTTTGGCGAAGCGCTAAAACCCTCTTTTAAAAAATATCAAAAACAAGTTCTCGCCAACGCCCGGGCCTTGGCCACGGCTCTGACAGCCCAAGGGTTCCGCATCGTTTCCGGTGGCACGGATTCCCATCTCCTTTGCGCGGATCTCCGCCCCAAATCCATCACAGGGAAAGAAGCCGAACAGGTGCTTGGAAAAGCCGGCATCACCGTGAACAAAAACACCATTCCTTTCGACCCAGAAAAACCCTTTATCACCTCAGGCATTCGCTTGGGAACCCCGGCCCTCACCACCCGAGGGATGAAAGAAAAAGAAATGGAATCCGTGGCCGCTTGGATTAACGAAGCCATTGAACACCGACACGACAACCGTCGTTTGGCCAAAATCCAACGAGAGGTAAAATCTCTCTGTAAAAAATTTCCACTGTACAAATAAAGTTAACCCTAAAAACGGAAGTTGAAACCTCGTTTTCTTTAGATTCGTCATTCCGGCCAAGGCCGGAATCCAGCTACATACCCGCCCCAAAAAAGGTCGGGTAAAGGAGAAAACGAGCTCACTGTTTCTTCTAAGTTTCGTCATTCCGGTGAAAACCGGAATCCATTGTCTTTCAATGTTTT
>Ga0247840_10001442_pt1 | contig 46844 bp, 32 predicted proteins | sample LaCruzMarch2015__FD_192404 | JGI IMG/M metagenome (GOLD analysis project Ga0247840, IMG submission 192404) | Freshwater microbial communities from meromictic Lake La Cruz, Castile-La Mancha, Spain - LaCruzMarch2015_17m | ecosystem: Environmental > Aquatic > Freshwater > Lake | place: Spain... | reverse complement strand
ATGATACATACATAATTTACTTAATTTTTACCAGCTTCCACCAGCACCTCCGCCACCAAAGCTTCCACCACCAAATCCACCGAATCCCCCACCAGTATTGGAAGGAGAAGGACTTGAATTATAATACGTCTTTGATGGCTTGTTATCGGCTTTTTTTTTGGCCAATGCTGCTGCGGCTGCAGCTGCGATAGCTGCTGTGGCTGCCGTCCTTGCATCTTCTGCTTTTGTGATATCGTCTTCAGCCATTGTATATGCTTCATCAGCAAGTTCCTTGGCAGCAGTCAAAAGAGCAATAACCATAAGCCAGTTGACTAATTCCTTTCCCAATGCTGATTGAGCTTCGCCCATCTTTTTTCCAGATTCTGCTAATTTGTCTTTGGCAGCTTGCTCTACATCGTCTTCTGCTGTTTTGCTTTTTGCTTTGTTCATCTCTTTTTCAGTAGCTTCCAAAACAGTAGTGAAGCTGGCTTCTGCAGAAATGATTTCAGATTTCCGATCATGAATATTGTGGAATACATTCATTATTTTTTGCATCTTTTCATTGGCTTCATCAGCAAATGTTTTTGCAGTAGTAAAATCCTGAATATCCATTCCATTTCTTAGTTCGGCTTCTTCTTTCTTGCTTTTGCAAAGCGAAAGCAAAGCGCTTACACTACCAAAGGCGGTATCTAAATCTTCCCAATTTTGTTTTGGATTTTCAGATTTGAGTTGATCCAAAACCTTTTGAGCGGATTCTTTCTTAGCAGGTAAAGAATTGATTTCGGAGTTTAGATTTGCAATGATTTTGGAGGTGGTATCCTTATCGGCAATAAAGTTTTCCATGAGTAGCATCGCAGATTCAATTTGTTCTGTGATATCATTACTTATACGAAATACATCTTTTGCTTTTACTGGATCTTTTGTCCAAATAACATCCAAATCATTCAGGTTTGTTTCAAAATTTTTCAAATACTCTTGATAAATTGGAAGCTTAAACCCTTTACCTTTAGCAGAGTTTACAGAATCATTGAACCTATCCCAGAGTTTTTTTGCAGTATTCAATTTTACTGGAGCTTCATCATGATATTTTGCAACTTCAGTAGGAATTGCCTGGAGTTCACGAATCAATACTTCTAATTCAGAAGTTAATGTAGTAAATCGAGCTAAAGATTGACGCATTGGTTCCAAATCATTTCCGAAAATTCTCAGAAAATTTTCACGTTCTTGATCAGCATTGGGTTTAATTCTATCATCTATTGATTTCATTATGTTGTCATGACGAATTTTTGCCCATGCAGGATACTTGCTTGAATCATCTGGAATTTGTTTAAAAAAGTTTGTATAGGTTTCTGCTTCCGCAATAAAACTTTCTTTTAACTCTTTTCTTTGCTTTGTGATTTTTTCTGCTTTGAGATAAGCTTTTCTTGCACTTACTATGAGGAATATAATAAGTCCTATAATGCTTCCAAATATGAGAAACATCAATAGACCATTACCAAATTTTCTCATAGCTTCATCACGTTCAGCTTTTCTTTTTGCTTCCAGTTCTTCTCTCTGTTGCCAGCCAATCTCACCAAGATCACTGATTATGACATCAATAGTTTGATTTATGCCCTCGAAGTAATTATCTTCTTTTGCATAAGGAATAAAATTTGATTCAGCAATTCGTTTGGCATCAGCATCAGTAAGATAGGAATCAATACCATATCCTGTGGCGATATAATAATCACCATGTTTTTGGGTAAAGAGTTTTTCAATGGCACTTTGACTGTACTTAACAATCAAGAATACAATTCCATTGTCCAATCCTTTTTGACCAACACCCCATTGTTGACCTATTTCAGGAGCAACAATTTCAGCTTCCTCACCATCCAAGTCATCCAAAATTACAATAGCAATTTGAATGCTGGTTTTGTTGTTGAAGTCCACCAGCTTGTTTTCAAGAGCCTGTACCTGTGTAGCTTGTAACAGTCCAATGTAATCATTGACCAATTTGGGTGGATTGGGCTTAGAGGGGATGTCAAATGCAAAACTTGAGAGACTCATAAAAGCAATCATCAAGACAATAATTGTTTTCTTCATAATGTTCTATTTTTATTTGCGGTTATTTTTTTGTTTTCTGTTAATGACCTTTTTCATCAAGAGAATTTATATATATTTAATACAAAATGTCAATAGAAAAAAACCCCAGGAAAATCCTGAGGAATTGAATGTTTTTTTGTGTTTACCTTGTAAAGTATTCCAAGGCTAAACTTAATATTTTTTGGTATTCCTTTTGCCTGCTTGTATCATTCCAAGCATAATCATAGAGGTAAATCAGTCTGCCATCTTTGTATTGATCCCAAGTACCATTTACATAATGGTCACAGAATTTTCTCAAATTTTCAGGATTGTCTGTACCGATCGGACGGTAATAGATGGTCAAACAGTCTTGATTGTTCATGATTGAACCATCACTTGGGGTCCATTGGTAGTATACGCTAAATCGGTATCCGCCATGCTCGAACACAACAAAACTTTCAATAAGTTTGTGTTCTTTGTAGATGGTATCACCACGGGTAATAAGTGGTTTTTGGGGGGAGACAACATTAGTGGATAGCAATCTAGCTACCGTGCTTGTTTCAGTATTGTTATTTGCTAAAGCCTCTAAATCGAACCAGAATACGTTTTGGCTAGAAGCTACGTTTACACTCAAAACAAGAAATACAAGAAGTAAGAAGTGTTTCATGATTTTTTTTTGTTTATTTTTTTATATTATATAAATATATATTTACTGCAAAATGTCAAGTATAATTATTTTAGCATACAATACCATGTTCTATTCTCATGAGTTCCTCAAAAATAGTTTTTTTTCATGCTTGTGTTTGGCAAATGCTATACGGAGTTGCTCATGATAAAAGGAAATGAGGAGTTTGTAACCACAATTCAAAGAGCTCTTTTTTTCCAAAGGTTTCTTCTCATATATCATACAATTTTTTCATAGAGACATAATCATCCATGTTGCTCATCAAGTTGTCTCTTACTTCTTCATGAATTTTTCTAGTCTTTTCGCTTTCTTTTGTTTCCCATGTATGCATTTCAAATGTCTTTAATAGCTGATTTCTCGCATCATTTACTGCTTGGAGATCATTATCATCATAATTCAATATACCATTATTATATACATTTTTCAATAATCTCTCTCCTTGTACTGCTTCATCTTCCTGGACTATATATCTTATGCCATCTCTAAGTTCTATGTTAGTATCTCATGGTATAGGTTCTTTATCGATATCGTTAGAAAGTTTTCCTGTTGCTCAGTTTTCTGTGTTAGTAAGTTTATATGCAGCAGACAATGCATCTCTTGTTTTATTCCTCGCTACCAAAAATCATCATAGTCCATATTGGATAAATTGTTTTGGATCAAAACCAGCTGCAGTTACGGCTTCTTCTACGCGTCTTACATCGTCTACGGTAGAGATATCTGCTACCACTATTTTATCTAGTTTGGGATCGAGCATTCAATGTTCTTGTAATTTTTTCAAAGCATAAACAGCTTGATCAGCAAGATTACCACTATCCAATCTCATTCATATAACTTTTCAACTCGCTCTATATTTTTTCTTCAAGGCAACTATCTTGTCTATTCATGTATAAGAATCTACAAGGTCTACAAGTAATCAGATTTTATCTGCTTTCTGGATAGCATTCAAAAACGCTTCATCTTCTGTCGGATAACAGGCAAGATATCTATGGGCGGTTGTACCTCCAGAAATCGTCTGCGGATAGACAAGCGCAGCGGTATCATTTGAAGTGATTTTCAGACCACCACCTACGATATTTGCTTCTACTGCATCCAAATGAAAGTCTTCGTTGGGAGTCGCTCTTTTACCAAATTCAGCTACTCTTCATTGTCCGATAATCTCTTCGAGATAATGTGCATCAGTAGCTACTATGCTTTTAAAAAAAGCTCTAAGGAAAATTGGCTCATATACTGCAGCTAATTCTGCTGGTCAACTGACGAGCATTACTGGTTCTTTAGGTTTCAAAACCGTACCATCATCAACTGCTTTGATATCTAGGGGAACTAAACCACCACCATCTACAACGTCTTGCCACATCTGTTCATCAAAATATCCGTTCCCTCATTTTGCTTTTTGATCCGCATAAAATGCTTTGGCAAAATCAAGTTCTCATTGAGTGATTTTGATTCCCAAAATTCATTGCAAAGTACTTCTGATGCCATCTACCACGACATATTCTTTATTTGGTGATCTTCTAAATGACAGACTAAAGGTTTCTCTTTGTCTTGATTTTTCTCCCTTGAGAAAATTCATCGTCCTATTGTAGGCATCCGTTTGGACGATTTTATTTTTTTTGGCAATATCTCTTCTGACTTCCAAATCAGTGATTTGTTGATATTCCTCGAACGTAATTTCAGGAAACTCTTGAAGTCTTGTTTTGTAGGATTTGGCGTCGAAAGTAGTCATGTGATATAGTGGTTAAAAAAATAAATGTTAGTCAGCAAATTGTTGGTTGAGAATCTGGAATAATGTTTGAGAAGAAATGAATCTGACTCCTTCACCTTTCAATGTCTGTATCATGGCATCTGTTGTCTCTTGAGCAACTCATCTGATGGCATCATCTATAAGGTAGACTTCATATCCATTTTTTCTTGCACCCAATGCAGTATTTCCCACACAATAATCGGTAGCTACTCATCAGATAAGCACAATCTTTTTTTCTCTCTTGGTAAGCTCCTCATCTAATCTTGTCTCATCGAATCCACTGTATGCTTCTCTAGCGGGATTGGTTCATTTGATAATTTTCACATCAAAATCTGATTCTTGTAATGGTTGGGTGAGCTTCACTCATTGGGTATTTACAATTCCATGATCGGGCCACAATCTTTGTGATCCTACTTCAGACAAAAACATTTTGAGTTCTGAAAGCGTGAATTGTGCTCTTTCTCCTATACCATTATTTTCTTCTGTCCAATCTTTCACTTCTTCATAGGTGATGAGTTCATACACTTGCTTGTCTTTGTAATTTGCTGCCAGTGAAATGTGTCCCAAAGGATGTTCTTCGAGTAAGTTAATCATGGTAATGCCATAGTATTTACATGCTTCCATGATTTTTTTTGTTTGATGGGCTACCTGTTCTCCCTCGCTCACATAGAGTTCGTTTAAGTCCTTATTTTCAAATGTTTGAGTGTTGTCTACGCTAATCATAGCAACATCCTGGACGTCAGTACAGGTCTCCAAAGATATAGGGTCAACTGAGGTAGTCTGTGGTTTAGTTGCTGTCATTGTTTCCATGAGTAAGGGGATAAGAGGGTAAATATATATAGTAGGTGTATTATATACAATAAGTAGTAGTGAAAATAATTGCTACCCAAATAATTATGAAATAAAATGATTAATTATTGTGGTAGCAATTACATATCCTTCAATCAAAAATGAATTTTATTTTTGAAGGAGGATATGAAAATATTAATAGTGTCAGTTGTCGCGATATTCAGGGATGGAGAATTTTATTTTTGTTGTGCCTGTATAGCTTTCATTATATCCAGGGAAGTCTGAGGTAACTTTAATGTTTACATATCCCAATCCTTTCAATAAAGCTGCAATGTCTTTGTCTGGATCTGTACAGATGTCTGACTTAAGAATAATCTCGATATCTCTTTCATATGCAGCTACTGTTTCACGAATCTTGCTATCGAGAGCTAATCTTGTTTTTTCACTTACCTTTTTTTTCAAAGATTCTAATCTGTCTTTTGGAGACATGTTGTTGAGCATGTCTGATGATTCTTTTGCTGTTAACATAGTATGTTGGTCAAGGAATAAAGCAGTGTATATATGATATCTATCACTCGACTAATTGTATAATAAACAATTTCTAGGTAATTGCAAGAGAATATTGTATTTTTTACAATAAGAAAAACCCGCGCTGAAAACAGAACGGGCTTAGTAGATAGTAAGCTAACTATCAAAAGTAATTACCTTGATAGTTTCGTTGATATGATCCGCAGTATTTTGAATAAGACTTTTGAAAGTCGCAGCATATATCTGTTTCTTTCTTATCACTTCTTCAAAACTATGCGGGGTAAAAATCTGACCATGGGCAGAGACCCTAAGTGGCTCTGTAAGCTGATCCAGACACGTGACCACGAGATGCTTAGGACAATTCGCCGTGTAATTAGCGTCGCATTGCAGAGCATAGTTAATCATATCCAGATCCAGGATTGATCTCCGAAAATTTCCTTGCCAATCGTTGAGGATATTCGTCTCTTTTTCGATATTCACAAGTTCCAATTTCTGTCCTTCATTGGCCATAGGACCATTGCCGTGTCGGGTAAGATATGCGCGAGTGATATAGTATACGTCGGGAATCCCCAAACCGTATTTTTCAATCATTTCCATCGCATTTTGTGAAGTAGTGTTGGTACGTGTGACATGAGGAAAAAATCCATAATTCTGATCAAGGAGAATCCCTTGAGATCCTTCGAAAATGAAGGTATCAAAACGATTGAATATTTCTGATGCTGCCACGATATCAACAATCTTCAATGTATCTTCCATATCCTCAAAAAAGAGATCTACAGAAGTAGGAGTAGCAAGAGAGACGTACATATCCAAGAGACCTTCGCGGCCGTCTTTTTTTGCTTTCTCCTGGTAGTAGTGATGAATAACTTCTAGCCGATGTTTCGCAACTGCAGGATATATCATATCCTGAGCATAGAATTTGTACGGTACCAAAAGTTCATTTCTTTCAATAGTAGGACCAACACCCACACCACAGCTTCCGTGTTTGTTGATGATTTCCACCGCCTGGTTATATGCCAGGTCATACGGTGTCGTAATCATAGTACGCGCATCTACAAAGAGGCGAGGAACTTTTCCTAACTTGTGTAATGCAGCGTATTCAACAAGAAGCGCTGAAGGATAAAGGGTGCAATATGAACTCCAGTAGCTAGGATTTTCTCGAAGGGTTCCACTACCAAAACTGGAGAATACATGTCGTTGTCCGTCGGGTAATGCGACCGTATGGCCAGCATTATGTCCACCAGAAAAACGAACAACGAGAGCATCGGGATGCTGCAAGCAAAGATAATCAGTAGTCAAACCTTTGCCCTCATCACCGAAGCCCAATCCAATAACAACGAATGATGTCTTCATAGGGCAAAGGTTTTTTAGGGTGTATTTACAATTTTATAACACCGGAATCCGTTTTGCTGAGACCTGTACCTGAATGTACATGTGCCAGAGCTGTGGATACCGTACTTGCAATAGATTTGTCAAAGGAATCAAGCACCTTTTTTTTGTCGGCACCAGATACTACAGCGACAGTAGTTGCGATTGTTTCAGCAACCAGATTGTAATCATCAAGAATGATAAGATTTTGTTTGAGCATGTCTTTCCATTCTTCAGCTACTGCAGATTCTTCACTGCCTCCACCATGTTTTACATGGATATGGAAGACATTGTACATCCTCTGAGCTTCTTTCAACAACTGATCAGCTGACATATTTTCAGCCTGACCATATCCCATGATCTTTTTGGCTTCCGGGGCATTGAATTCCAAATGCGTCCTTTCATCTCCGATTGTGAAGAGAAATCCCTTCATATTTCGTTTTTCAAAGGCATCGATCGAAGTATGCCGTGCAGCAGCCAACCAGGCAAGTAGATACGATTCCCGTCCCCAAGGACCACCATTACCTTCCAATTCTATGTCAGTGAGCCAGTGATCCAATTCCTTGGTAGCTGATTCAAACTGACCTATTTGTAAAGGTGAGTGATCAGAATACTGATCTCCAATAGCTCCGAAAAGAACCTGAGGATCAGCCACTCCATGATGAAGAACGGTTTCCATAAGCGCTCCCAATTTTTGTTTAACAAGTATCTCAGGAATTTCTCCCATGCTGCCGGTTACATCAAGAAATACCATGATAGGTACGCTGTTAGGATGTTCGACAGAATCGCGGGATTCTCTGAATACAAGACCCTTTGGGGTCATATTTTTACTTGTTTCCTTGGACGTAAAAATTTCGTCCCTAGTTTTTGTTTTGCGTGTGTCTTTGAGATGATCAAAGGCGTCACTAGACCAAGTTCCGTAACCCATAGTTGTAAGATTTAATGTGTTTGTAATTATTTTTTTTATATATCCAGAGGATAAAATTTCTTTTCAAACAGCTTGTCCAATAAGGCACGATACTGTTTGAATGTGCCATACGCATCCTCATGTTGGCGGATGACAAAATCAATAAACTCTTTGTTGTGTGTCTTTTTGAGCCGCACACCGCTGCCAGAAGGATCACCCAAGAGCGAGATAGCAATTTTTTTTGCCAACTCGATATCTATGAGTGGCACTGCTCTCTTGTCATCAAAAGTGCATGCAGGATACCAGTGTTTATACTTGGCAGAAATGGTCGTCAGCGGACGATCTATCTCCGTCATGTGATACAACGAGGTAAAGATAATGCCATGTGTTTCAGGTACGACGAATATGTTTTCAGGTGTAATACCTGCATGAACATATCCAATCTGAGAGAACCAAGCGATGCATTCAAGCATGCGCGAAAGTATCCAATTTACGTGTTCCTGAGGAAGTTGTAACGAATACAATGGCACTGCTCTCTGAGCAAATGTAAGATGTATAACATCCCCTCTCATTTCCATAGTTTCAGGAAGATACCGATGGAAATGCAGCGAGGTGGTGTCTTTTAGGCATTTGAGACGTTTGTAGTTTGACAAAGATCTTGTTAAAAAATCTGTGTCACCACCAAAATCTGCAAAATACCCATTAGTGTGATACTGACCAATATCGTCAGTATACGCCTTTCCCTTTTCAAATATATCACGCAAGATAATGAGTTTGCTACTAGCTTCATGCGCTTGAGGCAAGGTACAGCGATCAGGGTGAACGAGTTTGATAAGTGTATCGAACTCGCTTTTCATGTTGGAGATATCCAACAGATCCTCAATCTTCTTGGATTTGAGGATAGCGGCAATAACTGTTTTCGCTTCCATGTTTTTATATATTTAATAATAGTACTGTTAATGAACTTGTTCAAAATACAATAAGTAGAATGTAATTTGAAAGGACTTCCTTCATACAAAGCCCCATGATGTATTTGTTGTTACCCGAGAGAATATTTGCCAGTAGATAGGCGTATTTACTATCGCTCTTGCAGTCCGTCGCAGATATACGATACTAAAATATTTATTTCTCTTGAGTAATTGTATATTAAACAATTTCTTATAAAATACAAGAGAAAATGTAAAATAAACAATAAGTAGAACAAAAAAAGGTTGACTTATGTATTGAAATATATATAGTAATTTAGTTAATTAAAAAAAATTAACTAAATATAAACCAAAATAAAAAATTACATTTATGACAAAAAAAGTAGGTGAAATTTGGTCTTTCCCAAGACATGAAAGTGAAATACCTGAAGAATTACACATAGGGTATGTATACCAAACACAGTATTTGGATGGTACCCTACAAACACATCATGGAGCATTTCAAGAGGTCTTTTCTCCCATCATTGACGATCGTCCATCGGCTAAGTTTACTAACTTCCGTCTAGGGCAATATCCGCTAATGACAGTTCAACAGGCTGAATCTGTTTTGAATACAGCAGTTCGTACATGGAATCTTGGATTAGGTGAATGGCCAAGAATGCCATGGCAACAACGTATCACACATATTGAAAAATTTGTTGAACTGATGAAGTTTCGCAGAGAAAAAATTGTTCGTTTGCTGATGTGGGAAATCGGAAAATCCTCAAAAGATTCTTACAAAGAATTTGATCGTACGATTGAGTACATAGAAAAAACAATTATCGAATGCCGTTTACTCAACCAAGGTACTGATGAATTCCGGGAAACTGAAGGGGTATTGACACGAGTTCCACGTACGCCAATTGGAGTAGTCCTCTGTATGGGACCCTTCAATTACCCGCTAAATGAGACGCTTACCGTTATTATTCCTGCCCTTATCATGGGTAATGTTGTCATTTATAAGCCGGCAAAGTATGGGGTTCTTTTGATGGAACCATTATTGGAGTGTTTCGCAGAAGCATTTCCTTCAGGAGTCGTTGGTAGTCTTTATGGTGATGGCGCTACAGTAATTACCCCACTTATGCAATCAGGTAAAATTGATTGCTTGGCCTTTATTGGCTCAGGCAAAGTTGCGGATATGATTATCAAAAGTCATCCCTATCCGCATCGTTTACGTACGATTCTTGGGTTAGGAGCAAAAAATCCTGCTGTTGTATTTGCAAATGCCGATATCGATTTGGCAGTTAAAGAATGCATATCCGGATCTCTCAGTTTCAATGGCCAGCGTTGTACGGCTATCAAAATTATTTTTGTCCAAAAATTGATAGCTGACGAATTTGTTCAAAAGTTTTCAGAAGCTGTTGATGTTTTGCCTCTTGGCATGCCATGGGACGATAAGCATCTCAATGAAGGACCTATACAAACTCCTATGCCTGAAGTCGGTAAAATTGATTGGATGGGGGACTATATCACAGATGCTCTGATGAAAGGTGCAGAAAGCAAAAATTTTCGTGCTGGTGCACCCTATGATACCATGATGATTCCAGCAGTGCTGTATCCATGTAATTCTCTTATGAAGATTTATCATGAAGAACAATTTGGCCCAATTGTACCGATCGTTCCTTATGATGATTTTGCTGAGGTTATTGACTATATGGAACATTCACCATTTGGTCAACAGATATCTCTGTTTACTCCAGCTAACATTGATACAACTCTGGTAACTCAACTTGCAAATATGGTATGCAGAATAAATATCAACTCCCAATGTCAGCGCGGTCCGGATATCCTTCCTTTCACGGGAAGAAAGGACTCAGCGATGGGAACACTGAGTATCTACGATGCGTTAAGATCGTTTAGTATCAGAACCGTAATAGCAAAAAAAGAATAAATTCATGTGTATGTGAATATATCAACCGTCATATTGGCGGTTGATTTTTTTTAATAAAAAAATCTGCCAATAGCAGATTTTTGTTTTTTTAACAACTACTTATCAATCCTTATGGTAAATATGAAGTTCTATAAAATTATTAAACTGATTGCCTTTCACTATTTCAGTTCTGATAGGTCATTTGAATCATGGATCGATGAGTGGTGAAATGATATGGTGTCCTCATCCATCATATCTTTGATAGAGTATTGCGCCAAAATATTCTCAGAAATCCACATAATATGTCTCTCCAATATTAAAATCATGCTCTGTATGTTTGGGATCGTTGGAATCGAAAGGTTGAAGAATGTCGACTAGATTTTTCTTGGATTCAATAAGTATTTGTTTTTTATTGTCGGGAATATAGACGTTATTATTAAGGTGTAATTTTAATGTGAGTGCCTCAGACGATTCATTCTCTTTCAGCTCTTTGGCTTCATATAAGGTATCCAACATTTTTCACGTAATTTTTTGATTTGGTTCAGGCATATTGGCTCAGACAAGCGACCAAGCTTTTCCATATTCTCATTCAACTTTCAGCTTTCAAGACTTTACTATTTCATAGAGCGCATTCCCGGTAATAGATTGTCCTGAAGGTCTAAAATACAATCTAAAAAACGCTCATCAATCTTTTAGTTGCACATCAGAAAGTCACCTATTGAGTACATATACATCGAGATCAGTAGATCATGTCGTGTTTAATTCTTCGATATTTTCACTATTAATATAATCAAAAAACTTTCCTACGATATGAATTCATGATTGTGCAAAACAGCTTCTCATAGAAATTTCTAGGTGTTTAAGCATTCAAGGAGTGATATACTTTATATCAGGAAACATCGCTTTATCGAGTCTCACTTTGACAGTATTCGCACAATTTGGTTTGAGAGTAGTCTGTTTAGCAACGTTAAAATCTCAACTTACTCGAAACTTCTTGATATGTGATTCAAGTATTTCACGAGAAAGTTTTGATTCATATCCGAAAAGTGTATCTATCTTGTCCATATTGTATCAATAATAAAAGAACTATTCTACATTAAAACTATCAAATTCTTCTCAGTTGGTGACAATTACTCTATAACTATTTCCATCCTTTACTTCTATTTGAACAGCTTCTTTATCTTTATATCAATTATGTATTTTACTAGGGGTTTTATAATCGGTATAAGATCACAATTTTATTGTTTTTCAGGTAGTATCGCTTACAAAAATATTTTTTTTGTTTTCTGCAAAATTAATAAAATTCATAATAAAAAATAAACTTTCGATGGCAAATTCGTTGCCATTAATACCAGCAATTTTTTGTTGTAATATATCTTCCAATCACGCAAAAGATTTTACTATAGAAAGATCTGTCTGTATGGTATATTTTTCTTTTAAATACTGGAAAAAATCTAGTATAGTAGCATCGCTATTTTGAATATCAAAAGCAATTATTTCATTTTTTACTACATGCAAATCAAATTTCTTTTTTTCATCAAAGATGAAATTTTTTTTATCTCCAAATGCATATCCTTTTTCAAATGTATTTCAGCATTCATGGAGTATTTTGTTTTTTATTACATCCACAAAAAATAATTGTCATTTGTTTGTATCTATAAGACATATAGGTGATTTTTTATCACCAATTATGGTAATTATTTTATAGTTTTCTGATTCCATCTCAGTTCTAAATTGTTTGATATCAATATTGCCCGGTAATAAATTGTTTACTAGTTTTTCTTTAATATCCGCTAATAGTTCAGATTTTATTATATAGTTTCCCAAAAGCATAAGTTTTCCAAAAAATTTTTGGAGAAAAATCTTAAATTCAGTAGTATCATTAAAATAATTATCCATTTCCATATATTCCTTCAAATACTTCATTACCTTATCAGAAAAAATATTTGTCAAATCATATATGTCTCATGGAGCAAAATTTTCAATATTATTCGTCATGATTGTTTCCAACAAAAATCTAACTCTTCAATTGTTTGGTTTATCTGGATAGGTAAAAGAACGTCAATCTTCATCAAAATGTTCTATATCATAGCAACGCTCTATGATTTTTGTCAGTGTATCTATATGTTTTAAATTAACTTCTTGTAATTGTTCGATCCCCATCCCATATCTGTTATGTATTAAAAAGTCTCCTCTATCTGGTATATCCTACATTTTTGTGGGTAGTGATTCCTATCAAAATAAGATATATCTTTGAAAATTAGTATATATTTTTACATCTTATAATTATTTACTTTATAATGTCAATATTATATTGAATTAGCAAGAGAAATAAGTATAGTATAAAAACAATAAGACAATAGTTGTTTTACTATATATGTTTAGGCCTATGCAGAGAAGTATTACCGAATGAATGAGATCTACTGACGATCTCAATATTCGTTTCATAAAAAATGATGAAGGAAAACGAGAAGCGCAACCCTTAGATGAAATCCAGCTTGAAGAATCAAAAAAAGAAATAGGGGTTATAGTTATCGGTCATATATGACATATACAAACACAAATCATAGAGATACTAAATAGACATTCAGAAAACATCCATGCTGATATAGTTACGATACACCAGCAAACAGAGCTTCCATGAAAATTCATGTGAAGTTGATCGCTCGAACAATGTGCGCAAAAAATCACGGAGGAAATGGTAATCAGCTTGAGGAAAGTTGAAGAAGATATATCTTGTCTCTTCTTTAGAGAAAAAAAACCGCAATATAATAAACATAGTTATCATACACCCAAAACTCAAAAATCCAAAGTATCTCCAAGAAGATATATTCCAAGAAAAAAATAAATCAAAATTTATCTAATAAATTTAATTATGGACAACAAAGAACTCAAAAATTCTAAACAATATAGTAGAGAAGAAATAAAGAATTGAGCAATTATTATGCATCCATCTCTCCCTGGATATAATATAAAATCAGATGAGATTGCTATGATATTCGAAGAGTGATCAAATTTTACTCAACTCAAAAATCCAATATATGATGAGTATTGAAATGAATTTCGAGATAGTGAATGATACTATATGGCCGCTAGGACAAAAGATACAGAACTAAAAAAAATGATATCTTTTCTTTCTCTATGACATGGTTTGGCAACTAAATCAAGAAAACTTTATGATTTAGATATAGATCCCAACAATAGAATATTTTATATGAGGGATGCTATCAAAAAAAAATTTAATGCTAATGAACACTTAAGAATGAAAATTTTGAGCACATGAGATTTGCAAATAATTGAATATACCTATCGATGAGATAAATTTTTTGGCATAGAACAATCTGATCTTATATGATCAAATATATTATGAAAATTACTAATGGAATACAGAGATTCTATCAAAAAGTAATATTCTTTTATCATATATACATTCTCATGCTTCACAAATTCGCTTCTGACCTTTCCACGCATTCCATCTATGCGCAAGGCAATGAACTTGCCACTATCATGGCACAAGATAAGGATCAGGAAGGAAATAGAGTCTATATCTATCCCAAAGACAAAACGATGCATGTCGTAGATTTACCAAATCCTGTCCTGGTTACTGATAGACCAAAAATAGCCAAAATTACTGACTATATCAAAAGAGAGACGGTCTTCGCTTTGTATGATAGTCCATTGATTACAGTTAATTATGATGATGTACAGATGGAATTTGAAAATATGAAAATAAAATATCCTGGAGTTTGGTCGCCATCTATCGATACACTTTTTTTCTGTAAAACATTGAAAGATATAGATTTCAAACAATGTTCTAGTATGATAGAGGTAGGTAGTGGACCATGATTTATCGCGAAATATATGGGAGAAAAAAATAAAAATCTACAACATATTGTACTCAATGATATCAACGAAAATGCTCAAAAATATTTCAAAGATCAGTATACTGATCCGAGATTTTCCTTTCATTTGGGAGATGCAAAACAGTATATGGAACACCAACGTTTTGATATTATTGCATCAAACCCACCCTATATACCTAGACAGGAAAGTATAGATGATAATTCGTATGAAGGACTTTCTCTCCCCATCTATCTGATCCAAAATATCGATAAAATTCTGACTGACAATGGAAAACTCTTCCTCAATCTTTCCAGTTTGTCATTTCCTATTATGCAACAATTTCTCGATAATCCAGATATTATAGTGAAACAATTAGACAGTATGGAAGTGCCTATGAAAGTATTCAATGTTTTGAATAACAAAGAGTGGCTCGACTATCTCATCAACGAAAAATGACTCAAAAAAGAAATGCGCGATGGTCATGAATATCGACAAACATTGTATATCTATGAAATTCAAAAAAGAAAATAATTCAGAATATAGTATTTATTTCATGTTTCTTTTATTATGAAAAAAGTAATTTATGGATGATCTTTTGATCCTTTGACCTATGGACACAAAGATGTCATAGAAAGAGCAGCAAAACACTTTGATCGACTTACCGTAGGTGCGTGAGTTAATCTAGATAAAGAAGGGAAGTATTTGTTTTCTCTTCAAGAAAGACTCTATCTTGTTCGTGAGGCAATCAAGGATATTTTGAATGTAGATGTCGTTGCCTATAGAGGGATGACTACAGATTTCGCATATGAAAATGAATATAATCTCATTGTCAGATGATTGAGAAATGGTAATGATTTTGATGTTGAACAATCACTGGATCGAGCTTTCAAAAGACAGGAAGATAAGATAGATACATTTTATCTCAATGCAAAACAATCAATGCAAGATTTGAGTTCTAGTGCAGCCAAAGCCGTACTCAAAGAACAATGAGATATCAGACAATATGTCCCTATGATAATAAAACAAGCTATGGAAGGAAGATTATTGGGACAATATTTTACAGGAATCACAGGAAGTGTTGGCTCATGAAAATCTTTTACTACGGAACAATTTATCGCGTTCTGTGAAAAAAACGGAATACCATCACATCATCTTGATCTTGATAAAATAGGACATGAAATTCAATGACCGCTTCAAGAGCCAATATACCAGTCAGCTAGACAAAAAATAATCCAAACATTTGGAGATGACGTAGGCAATGAAGATGGAAGTATCAATAGAAGAAACCTCGGTCCTAAAGTTTTTTCTGATCCAAAAAAAATGGAAGCACTCAATGCTATTATGCGTGAACCTATGAAACTGAGAACAAAAAGATTGATGTATAACCAGAAATGATTGTTTCTCTATAATGCAGCACTTATAGCTGAAGCATGATCATCTAGTATAGTAAACAATAATATTCTTCTCGTTGATGTGCCATCAGATATTCAAGGGGAAAGATTAGCAAAAAGATGATTATCTAGTGAAGAAATAAACAAAAGAGTATCCAGTCAATTGAATACAGAAAGCAAAAGAAAATTATTAACAGAGAACATTATTGATGATAAACATGGGAAAATCATAGATATTCAAAGTCCCTATAGCCAGGAAGATGCTTCTATAGTATTTAATAAGGTTTTGGCACAAGTGGATACGTTCGGTGAACTTCGTTTTGCTGGATTACTCAATAGATTGTGAGTAAAAGAAGATTCAAAAAAATTGTTTATACAACTCAGAGACATGTATGATAGACCTATATCTGCTGATGCTAAGTGGGATGAAATCTCCCAAAAAATGAAATGATCCTATCATAAACGATTACATGCGATAGATTGTTCAAACGAACTCTATCAGATAAAACATCTCCTGAACAATCCCGATGCGGTAGAATGTGCACTACTATTTCATGATGCTATCTACGATCCTACTTCCAAAACGAATGAAGAAGATAGCGCTACATTGGCCGAAAAAATGCTTACCCAACGATGAATACAAAAAGATTTTATTGAAAGAGTGAAACAACTTATTTTAGTAACAAAGCATATAAAAGACTCAGAAAACAATGATGAAAAATATATCATGGATATCGATAAAGCTATTCTTGGAAAAAGTCCTCGTATCTATAATCAATACGCAAAGGATGTCAGAAGAGAATATTATATGTATTCTGATGAACAATTTAAAAAATGAAGAGGTGAGTTTTTGACAAATGAAATGCATAAAGATACTGTATACCATACAGAATATTTTCATCAAAAATACAATGCTCAAGCCAAAGAAAATATGACGAATGAGTTAATTATATCTAGCTAATTGTATAGTAAACAATTATTGATTTCGATATAAAAAAAACTATAGTAGACATCAATATAGTCTTTTTTACTTTTTACGAAAGAAATGATCAAACAACATATCCTCGTAACCGTAGACAATGTTATCTTCACTATCAGTGAAAATCAGGTTCAAGTGCTTCTTATCAAGAGAAATGCAGATCCTTTCAAATGAACACGAGCGATACCCGGATGATTTGTCTTGGAATCAGAAGATTGCGAACAAGCCGCTTATAGAGAACTGCAGGAAGAGACCAACGTAAAAAATGTTTATCTTGAACAGCTCTATACTTTTTCTGATGTCAAAAGAGATCCAAGAGGAAGAGTTATTTCTATAGCATACATGGCTTTGGTTGCGAGAGAAAATATGACCATCAAAGCGGGATCAGACGCAGCAGAAGCAAACTTCTTTCCTATAGAAAATCTTCCAAAATTGGCATTTGATCACAAGAAAATTCTTGGTTACGCGCTCCAGAGATTAAGACGAAAAATAGAATATACCAATGTCGCACAATATATTTTGCCAAAAAAATTCACACTTTCAGAACTTCAAAAGGTGTATGAAATAGTGCTTGGGCAAGATATAGATGTCAGAAATTTCAGAAAGAAAGTAGATAAAATATGACTCGTCAAAGCAACCTGAGAAAAGGAGATAGGAGTCAAATATAGACCAGCAAAATTATATAAATTTGTAGAAAGTAAACTCAAAATCGTAGAGGTACTTTAAAAATAAATAATCCTTTGATCTATTTGAACTAATAGTATCGGTGCAACAGGCGAAGGGGCTCAACAATCTGTACCTCATTTTCACCTTTTACCGAGATTCAAAGATGACGGATTAGCTACTCAACCAAAATTTCCAGATAATGAAATAGATAAAGATAAATTATTGCAAAAAATAAAGATCCTAGAATAGGTAAAATGCCTTACAATAAAAAAACAAATACTTTATTTCTAACAATAAAAATATCATGGCTAAATCTTTTTGAATAGCAGTCAGATGAATCATTAGAAATACAGAAAACAAATATCTAATACTCTCCAAAAGTATTGAAGAGGAAATAGATCCAGATAATTTTGATTTGCCTGGATGAAGTATTAAACGGTGAGAAAAGCTACAAGAAGCACTTATGAGAGAAATGAATGACGAGGCAGGTATACAAATCCAAATAGAAAAGTTTCTTAGTCATCGATGATTTATTCAATGAAATATACATACCGTATGAATGACCTTCCTTGCTTCTTGTAAAGATCGAGAATATTTAATACTTAGTGGAAAATATGCTTCATTTAGACGAAAAACAAAAAACGAAATACTCAACGGAAAATATCCAATATGGTTAAAAGAAGAGTTTAAACGTGTTTAGAGGGCTAATGTGAGTCGTTACATATAAGTAAAATAATTTATTTTTTTAAAAAACAGCTATGACAAAAAACATTAATCAAAATGCTTCTTCTTCAATTGTCTATGGTTTAGGGTTTATCGGTGCAGCAATTTACTTCATCTGACAAGCAACAACGTTTGGAATCGGAGTCATTGCAGTGCTCAAGGCTATTGTATGGCCAGTATTTTTGGTACATGGAGTATTAAAGTATTTATGATTATAGATCTCTATGAATAACATAAAATATATCTTCCGAGACTTTCGATGAACAGTAGTCAATCTTGATGTTAAAAAGCATTGATATGTTTCTCAAATATCAAAAATATATGATACAACAAAGGATGAAATACGAAAATCGCTTTCTGATCCACGATCAAAACTAAGAAGGTGAGAGATAAGTGAAAGCGAACTATGGGATCAATTTTCACAAAATTTGGGACAAACAACCCATAAAGAGTGTTTAACTATGTTTCACAAAAAGGATGATATATTGTGAAAACCATACAAAAGCATAGTAAAATTCAAAGACAAACTTCAAAATCTCTGATTCAAAAATATTATATTATCTGATGAGATACAAGCACAAGGTGAAAATATAAGGAAAATATGACGATATGATGGATTTGAAGATGTTATACTTTCTTGTGATATATGACTAAGTAAATATGATGATGTAGAAAACAATACTACAGAGATTTTTGATTATGCACTCAAAAAATATAATATACAAGCAGAGGAAGTGATATTTGTCGATGATACAGAAAAAAATTGCTTGGCAGCAGCTACACTATGAATCAAAACAGTACATGCTAAAGATTCAAAACAAGTGATAAAAGATTTGAAAAAAATACTAAACATTTAGTACTAAAGACAATTATGAAAATACTCAATTTCCCAGAAGGAAGACAATTTTATAATTATGATTGTGGCGCCAACGCTATGCAATCAGTATTACATTATTATGGGATAGAAGTAAGAGAAGACAAAATTGTAAAAATAGCAAAAACAACAAAGCAATACTGAACAAGCATAAAGGCAATGGAAAAGGTAGCTCATACCTATAATTTGAAGACAACAGCTAAGCATATGACTATTACTGAAGTCAAAAAATATATCGATAAAAAAATTCCTGTCATCCTTCTTTTACAAGCATGGAGCGAAAAGAAAAACACAGACTGGAAAAATAATCGAGTAGATGGACATTACGTTATAGCTATTTGATATGGTATAAATAAAATATATTTTGAAGATCCCTATTCTATTTATAGGGCCTATTTATCTTTCAAGGAATTGAGAGATAGACGACATGATAGGGAACAAGATGGTGTAGAATATCATCAGTATGGAATAGCAGTGTATGGAAAAGAACCAGTATATGATATAACAAAAAAAATACATATGGAATAATTTTTTAGAAATTATTTTGTAAAAATGAAGCTATTAAATTTTCCGGAAAGAAGACAAACATACAATTACGATTGTTGAGCTAGCGCAGCTCAAGCAGTTTTGCATTACTACGGGATAGATATAAGAGAGGATGCAGTAATGAAAATCGCATGAACGAATAAAGAAGGAACCTCAATATGATGAATAGAAAAACTGGTAGGTATGTATGGATTAAAATCCAAAACAGAATATATGACGAGCGCAAATATAAAAAAATATATAGACAAAGAGATTCCCGTGATCGTAGTTCTTCAGGCACGAACAAACAAAAAACATGTAGATCGAAAAAACGATCGAACTGATGGCCATTATGTTGTAGTGATAGGGTATGATAAAGATAAATTTTATTTTGAAGACCCTTCTTCTATCTACAGGACCTATTTATTTTTCAAAGAATTTAAAGAAAGACGACATGATATAGATACAGATGGGAAAGAATATATAAATTATGGAATAGCTATATACGGAAAAAAACCAGAATATAGTTTACATAAAGATATCCATATGGATTAGACTTTTAAAAATCATTCCTCATAAACTTCATCTAATCTCTTTATCTTCCACCTAATATATCCATGAAACAGCTTATTTATATCCATTGATGAATGTGTTTTCCTGATACGGAAACTATGTGTAAGTCATTGGAAAAACGAGAATATAATCCATTAGAAGAAAAAGTATGGAAAGATTGGTTCAAAGAAATAACATGAGAATACCAAATCATCAGGCCAGAGATGCCAAACAAAAATATGGCAAGCTACAAAGCATGGAAAATTCGATTTGAAAAAATATTTCCTTATCTCAATGATGAGGATCTTATTTTGGTAGGTCATTCGCTTTGAGCAATGTTTTTGATCAAATATCTCTGAGAAAATATATTTCCCAAAAAAATACAACAGGTACATCTCATTTCATCCGTATTTGATGAAAGCGATATGTCTGATGAAGAAAAATATGCGTGAGATTTCGCTTACGAAGAGACAATCATACCAAATATTCAAAATCAAGTAGAACAGATTTTTTTATATCATTCAACCGATGACGATATAGTTCCTTATACACATACACAAAAAATAAAAGCATATTTGCCACATGCAAAACTAATAACACTAACAGATAGAGGACATTTTATTGGTCAATGAGAATTTCCTGAATTATTAGAAAATATAATCACATAGTTACATTGTGTTGCACCCGGGTGCGGACTTTGTAATATAGCTTTAAAACTATGTATTTACGGTGTCCACCCGGGTGCAAATTTATATACTATATATCTCTTATGAAACGAATTCTTCCTATGGTTTTTCTCATAATCTTTGAATCTATCGCAGATATATTTGCAACCAAACGATCAGAAAATCAGGTCCTCCGACGGGGGATTGTTGCTATATGATTTTATATTATTTGTAATGTTTTCCGATTATTTGCCCTCAAAAATGGATCATGACTGGGAAGAGGTGCACTTATTTTTTCTGTAGCAAGTGCAGCTTTGGCACTTTTGATCGGTATATTTTTATTTAAAGAAAGTTTTACTCCTCTACAAATGATTGGTGTAGGGGCATGAATAATTTCTATTGTATTGTTGAGTATATAGCTTAAAGGCTATGTATTTACGGTATCCACCCGGGTGCATTTTGTAGTTAACTGAAAGTAATGTTTCCTTTCATAGTAGATTCTCCCATCTGTTCATCTCTTTTTACAATTTCAATTTTTTTCTCATTTCCTCTGCTATCCACTCTTGGAGCCTGTGGCGCGCTATCATCTTTCATGCTCAATGAGACCTTCTCTCTTTCAAGATCTACCGCTATAACTTTGACTTTTACTTGTTGTCCAACTTTCACCACATCCGTTGGATTGGCGACATAATAATTTGCCATCTGTGATTTATGCACAAGTCCATCACTATGTAATCCTATATCTACAAACGCTCAGAAGTCGGTTACGTTTCTCACTATTCATTCAAGTTTTGTTCCTATTTCCAAGTCTTTGATATCCAAAATCGTTGAAGAAAAACACGGTGCTTCGAGTTCATCTCTTGGATCCAAACCTGGTCTCTGGAGTTCTGCCAAGACATCTCTCAGTGTTTCTAGTCAGATTCAGTATTTTTCAGACCATTCCAATAATTTATTTTCAGGATATTTTTCTACATTCATCGGCAATTTTAATGCTTTTTTCTTTATTCCCAATTCGCTTTCTATCAAGGCGTAGACTTGTTTGTGAATCTCGGGATGGATACCCGTTTCATCTAAAATTTCTTTTCCTCCTTTGATTCTTAAAAACCCAATAGCTTGTTCATATGCCTTTGGCCCTAGTCATTTTACTTTTTTGATCTGAGCTTTACTGGTAAATTTTCCATTGGCATTTCTATATTCAATCACATTTTTGGCAACAGTCTCACTGAGTCCAGCGATATATTGCAACAAGGTATAACTCGCAGTATTAACGTCTACACCTACACTATTTACAATATCCTCCACTTTTTCTTCCAACTTTTCTTTCAAATATTTCTGATCTACATCATGTTGATACTGTCCTACTCCGATGGATTTAGGATCTATTTTCGTCAACTCTGCCAAAGGATCTTGTACTCTATGTGCGATACTGATTGCTCATCTGATCGTTACATCGAGATCTGGATATTCGTCTTGGGCAAGTTTAGATGCTGAATACACCGATGCACCTGATTCGGAGGTAATCATATATTTTACATCCAGATTATATTTTTTGATAAATTCATTTACCACTTTTTCTGATTCTCTCGATGCTGTTCCATTCCCGATAACGATAAGATCTATCTTATATTGATCGACTAATTTTTTCAAAGTATCCCAAGCTTCCTTCACTTTATTTTGTGGTTCAGTAGGATAGATAACTGTCTTATCCAAAAATTTTCCTGTTGCATCAACGACAGCCAATTTACATCCTGTCCTAAATGCGGGATCAAATCAAAGAACATTCATCCCTTTGATCGGAGGAGTCAGTAATAAATTTTTTAAATTTTCACCAAATACTTTTATCGCTGATTCATCAGACCATCTTTTTTTATCAGACCTGATTTCTCTTTCCAATGATGGCATCAATAATCTATGTAAGCAATCTTCAAGCGCTTCTTGGAGATATGAGATACTCGTTCCATAGGTTTTGGGAAAGAAAAATTTCGTCGTATCTTCCCAGATTTTATCACTGGAAAATTGTAATTTTACGGTCAATTGTTTTTCTGTTTCTGCTCTCGTTACCGCTAGATATGCATACGATGGCATATCAGAAATCTTTTTGCTATATTCACCATATATTTTGTAAACACCCTTTTCATCAAAAGTTTTCGTTTTTTTGGAAGCAAGGAGACTCGTATTTTCTTCTCTCGTTTTGATCTCTTCTCTGAGGTCGGCATGATCCGACACCGCTTCAGCAACAATATCTTTTGCTCACTGAATAGCTTCTTGCTTATCTTTGACACTAGTTTTTACATCACCCGTATCTTTCACAAACTTCTCAGCTTCAGACTCAAAGTCTTCTTTACTCAGCTCAGCTTTAGCTAAAATATTGGCCAAGGGTTCTAATCCTTTGGCTTTGGCAATAGTGGCTTTGGTATTTTTTTTCTCCTTAAATGGTCTATAAAGATCTTCTACTCTCGCTAAAGTTTCTGCTTCCATAATCTGTTTTCTGAGTTCATCCGTCATCAATCATTTTTCATCAATCAGACGAATGACATCAGCTTTTCTTGCTTCTAGATTTCTTGTGTAGGTGTACATTTCATTGAAATCTCTCAACTGTTCATCTGTAGCTCCTTCCGTCAATTCTTTACGGTATCTCGCGATAAAGGGAACGGTATTTCCTTCATCCAATAACTGTACAATGGTACGGACTATATTTGGTGCTATACCAACTTTTTTACTGATAATACCTATCAAATCTGTCATAATGTTGTACTATAAGATAAATCTTTTTATGAGAATAGAGTATACCAAAATCTAGGTGAATAACAATTTCAAATAATGTGTTCTTTATTTGATTTTTTTAGTTAGTTAGTTACTATCGCACCCGGGTGCAAAACCAATTTACTTTAGTAAGGAAGCTATATTGGTGACTATCGCACCCGGGTGCGATTTTACAAAATAATCTACTATACTATGACCGAAATACTCATTCCCAATCCACAAGATTTTGACCAAAAACTCAAGAAAATTATCACTTGATGACCAGATCTTTTTCATGTAATTGCTGATTTTGATAGGACATTAACCAAAGCATTTATTGATGGGAAACAAAATACATCATTAGTTTCTGTTATTCAAGAACAATGATATCTCTGAATAGATTTTACGGAACAATCTAGAAAAAATTTTGACAAATATCACCCCATAGAAATTGATCCAAACGTATCATTAGAAGAGAAAAAGAAAGCAATGACCGAACGATGGAAGGTTCAGTTTGAATTAATTATCAAGTCATGATTATCTAGAGATATTATAAAAGATGTTATTATGAATGAAAAAATATCATTTAGATCATGATACGAAGATTTTTTTGATATGCTTTACAAAAGCAATATTCCTCTGATTATTCTTTCCGCGAGTGGACTTGGATATGATAGCATTTATTATGCTTTTGAAAAGATACATAAACTCTATGCCAATATCGATATCATTTCCAATACTTTCATCCGAGATGAAGCTGGTAAAGCTATAGCTGTGAGAGAACCTATTGTTCATAGTTTCAATAAAGATGAAACGGTTGTCAAAGACTTGCCTATCTATCAAGAAGTTAAAGATAGAAAAAATATAATTTTGCTTGGTGATTCCCTAGGAGATGTCGGTATGGCGGATGGATTTGACTATGAAACAATAATTAAAATCTGATTTCTCAATCACGATACTCCTGAAAATAGAGAAAAATATCAAGAAGCATTTGACCTCCTAATCCTCAATGACGGACCATTAGATGAAGTAAATAAACTCTTGAGGAGTATCATAAAAAGTTAGCACCCGGGTGCTAACTTTAGTTTGATTAGTTGTAAATTGACTTTATTAGCTATCGCACCCGGGTGCGATATTTGTTTTCAAAAAAATATTACGTTAATAGTTCGCTAAGTTTGATAGTAGTATGAGTAGTAACTTTTTTGATATCAGGAAGTTCTATGATTTGTTTCATATAATAATCATTTTCTCTTCCAGCACTCGCACCAAAAACCGCCACAAAAATAGCATACACATCTTCCTGAGTTTTGAGTACATAATAATCAATTCCTCTGAGCTCAGAATAATACAAAAAATGTTTTACCAATTTTGGAAGCTTGTTACTTTTGGGTATATTGAGTGGGCTTATTTTATCTTCTTGTAGATGGATAACTTCAACACTCATATTGTGATCCTTGATGGTTTGTGAAATAGTATGTATCAATGCTTCATCTGAAAGTGTGTTTTTTCAATGAGACCTCATATCTAAACAACTTCTGATTGGATAGTTTCCATCCAACATTTCTATTGTTGATTGCTTCATTGTATATAAAAACTGATAAATAGATTAGCTATTTTTTCTCTTTCACATACAATCCATACGCGATAGCAAAGAGCGCCATAAATGGATAGACAATCATCCTATCTACGAAACTTTGAAGTACTACTCCTTCGATGCTTAGTCCCAATATTCCTACACCAAATGCAAATACAATCATCCCATAGAGTTTTCTTTTTTTTGTGATTTTACTGTCACTTTTCTTTTCCTTCATTTCTCAGGATACATCTTCTTTATACGCTTTGTATGCGATTCGGTGAAGATAGCCATACAAATACAATCGTCAAATAAATCACAATAAACCATATTCTATTCGTATTTGTAAATACTGATTTTCTGGGTTATATGATTTGATTCCTTCTACTTGATGAGATGCTGGTCAAGCAGTGCCTGCTCATTGTCACCAAAGTGGTCTATCTCCGATCTTATTGATTGCCTCTACTACAAGTCTAAAGTGACCGGTATCAGAAAATTGCCTCGTAAGGATTTGTTGTTGTCCAAAAAAGATTACCCCACCAAGCAGAAGAAAGAGTGGCGCAAATCATCGCAATGACTTTTTTCGATATTTTTTCGGAAATTGTAAGAGTACGAGAATGATGCTCTGGAGTATCCAGACTCACCAAGCGGCTCTAGAGAAAGTAGATATGATAGCGATTCCATACAAACTTCATCGCATTATTTTATCTCTCAGTGGCTTGTTTTTGAAACATAAAACAAAGAATAATGGCCAGAGAGCAATCAAGAAAAATCATCGGCTGATAGGTCTTTCAAAGAGAAATTGATTGCGCGCAAATCCGCTATCAAACTGCGTATAATAGGCAGCAGGAGGGGGGATACCCACATCTCATTCATAATTAAATTGGTTATATCATGCAAATTTTAATAGGTTTGGCATCAGCCAAAGTATCCCTCGCCGGATCAAACTTCCTACCAACAATGTTTTCATTATTCTCGTATATCGTTTGATTAGGTTAATTTCTTTTGTGCCAAAAAACAAAAGACTGGTAGTGAAAAACACAATAAAAATCAGAAATCCTATCATGGTATATTTCATAGACATGATCCATGTTCCGATTCCGCTATGATTTACAACTACCGAAACCAAGAAGCTTACTAATATAGTTGCGAGAAATACTCGTACAAAGTTTTTGAGAGGAAATCTAGCAAAAAATCCTTTAAAATTCTTGTCATAGAGAAAATAGGAAGTATCTTCATAGCTAGCAATCGGTGGTAAATTTTTTTGGGAAATTTTCGGGCTTATTCTATGTCTCCAAAAATATCGTGTCAAAAATCAGAGTAATCCGATGATAATAATTTCTTTCCGCATCCAAATTATTTTCCAGATAGTTCAATCAAATCATAGTTTATAGGTAACAAAGGTCTGGAGAAAAAACTGGAGCAAAAGTCAGACAAAAAATATTTTTGTTATGAGTGTAAGTGGTTTAATGAATTTATTTTGTTCCATACTACAATAACTAAACGACTAAAAGATTCATGATATATGATACATGATACATGAATAGAAAAGTCTCTATTGCTAAATGGTACTTGTATCTTGTATCTTGTGTCTATTTTTTAGTTTACAAACGTCTTATTGAATTGATAGAATAATATAATGACGGTAATGGCTGCCAGAATACCTTGGATAAACCAGGCTTTCATAACGATAGTCGTTTCTTCAATCCCTCTATGTTCAAAGAGATGATGTAAGGGCGAAACAGCAAACAACTTTTTTTTGAAATATTTTTTCCAGAAAATTTGAAGAAAACTTGAAAATAATTCTATGATAAAAAGTCCAAAGAGTATAATAAATGGGACCAAAATACCCGTTCTCATGTTGAGAAAATACAGGAGTGAAGCGATAAGTCCTCACAGAGCAAATGCTCAGCTATCACCCATAAAAATCTTGGCGGGATGAATATTGTAAAACATAAATGCTACGAGTATAGCGGCTACGATAACGATCACGGTAGCAGCGATATATGTTTGATTAAAAAACAGAATAATACCGAGGACAAAAAGGATGATGGTCATAAGTCCTCAAGCAAGTCCATCAAGTCCATCAGTGATATTTATAGCGTTGACGATCGCGATAGTAGCGAAGAAAGTGAGTATCGGATAGAACAATCCCAGAGATATTTTGCCTGCGATCGGCCACAAATTGATATAATCGATCCCCAATCTACTAAAAAACCATCGACTGATAAATGCAGAAAAAACTACCATACCGATAAGTTTAGCTTTTGCACTCAGTCACTTAACAGCACCATATCACTTTATATTGAGGAAGTCATCTACGAGTCCTATGAGTCCCATACTAAAGAAACCAAACAGCAAGACATAGGTTTCTTGTCTATTGAACAAAGTATTGTTGATAAATCACATATCTTTCAAAACAAAAGAAAGTCATATCATAAGTCCCATAACTATCAAAAAAATACCGCCTCACATAGTTGGGGTACCCTGTTTATGTTCGTGGAGTTGGGAAAAAATAGTGGATTTTTCTCCAGTAACTGATGCTTCGCGAATAGTTTTTCCAAATTTATATTTTTTGAGAATGGAGATATAAATCGGATAGATAATCCAAGAAATGAAAAATGCAATCAACGCAAACATGATAATATTATTTAATTTGACTAGCATGCTACCATTCACAAATAAAAAATCAAGTGGATGTAAGCATAGTCAAAATTATAGGCTTTTTCAAGCATAAATGTCAATGAGACTATTGTCAATTATATTTTTGACAAAAGAATAATATCAAGTAAGTATTGAAATATAGTAAAATGTATGTATACTCTGCAAGAGTTTTTTATTTAGAGAAAATGATCATGCAGCACGAAGCGATCCTCTATTCTTTAGACCCCAAAATTAAACTTTCTCAGCTCCAAGAGTTTACTGACTATGCTACCAACAAATATTCCAAACTCAAAGAATGGATAGAAAAAAACGATATCTGAGCTATGATGAGTTCAGATTGAGATTTTCATTTCAAATTTCTTCCTGTCAGACCAAGAATACATATCTTCTATTATATGGGAGATATTTCATTACTCAACAAAAAAATGCTTGGTATTGTTTGACCAAGAAAAATGTCTTCGTATGGAAAACAAGTCATAGATGCTTTATTCCTCTCGTCACAAGCGTATGATATCACAACTATTTCTGGTATGGCTGAAGGTGTTGATCAATATTGTCACCAGCTTTCTCGTGAATATACTCTCCCTACTATAGCAGTGCTTGGGTGAGGGCTTGGGCGGTATCTCAAAAGACAAGAAGGTAGATTGATAGAACAAATTGTCGCAAGCGGGGGATTAGTTATCTCAGAATATAAGCTTTGAGAAAAGCCAACACAGTATACATTCCCCCAAAGAAATCGTTTGATTGCATGATTGGCCGATATACTTTTTTTGCCAGAGGCATGAGAAAAATCTGGAAGTTTGATTACTGTCGATTGTGCTATAGCGATGAAAAAACCAGTGTACGCAACACCCAATTCTATATTTACCCCTACAAGTGCAGGTATTTTGCCGTATATAGAGAAAGGAGATGTCCAGATAGTATATACTATTCCAAAATTTCTCTCCACGCATTTTACTTCCAAAAATATTCAATCCAGAACAAAACCTGCTATCATCCTCACCAAGCAAGAACAATCTCTTGTGTCTGTTTTTTCTCGCGATCGTGGTAGTAGCATCCAAGAACTAGTAAATACAACAGGATTTAGTGTTGAGGAGCTTATTCAACTGCTTACGATGTTAGAGATCAAAGGGGTGATAGAGCAAGCAAGTCCAGGAGAGTATGTAGTAAAATAAAAAGAACAAACTCACCCCACCCTTGTCAGGGAATCAGAAAGTAAAAAGAAGTATCCATACAATCCCCCTGTCAAAGCAAATAAATAGCTAGAGTAATTGATACAATATATTTTTTAAATACCTATTGAAATTTATATGATATTGGATATCTATAGACCATACAACACTACAATTTTTTTATCATTTTTTTATACTCGATGTTTTTAAAAAAAACAAAAAAGAATGGCTTCACGCTTATCGAGATGCTTATCGTGATCGTTATCATAGGTATCTTGGCAGCAGCACTTATTCCGAGACTCTCAGGAGCACAAGCAAGAGCAAACGATACTGCTCGTAAATCTGATCTCTACCAATTGGGTGTAGCATTAGCAGCATATCAAATGGATAAGGGAAAGGTTCCCACTTTCACAGGATGAACATCATTAGCAGGAATTTCAGGTGAATTAATGGGAGTTGGTATCAATGCTATACCAACAGATCCTGATGATTCTAGACAATTCAGCGGAATTGGAAATGATCTGATTACAGGCTGACAATATGGATATATTTCAATTACAAAATGATGAATAGACAATAAATGATTTGTTGTTATGGCAGGGACAGAAACCGTGTGATGATCAAATCGGGTAACAGATGGTACAACTACTGGTGTGATTGCCGGTGGCACGCTTTTTGAAAGTATTTATTTTTGTACCAAAATAACATGAACAGAGGGGTGAACAGTATCTAATAATAATTGAGAGTGTACCTATGATTCAACAAAAGATCAACTGAGGTATATTTATAAGTATTAAGAATATATAAAATAATAAATACTCAAAAGGAGAATACTGAGGGATTGCTATCTCTCTTCAAATGGTATTGTGTATAAATATTGTTAAGGATAAAAAATATCTATTGATATTTATACAAAATTTCATATCTATAAGCATATACGTATCCAATTTTTTATCATTTTTCTTTAATCAAATGTTTTCAAAAAAAACAAAAAAGAATTGATTTACACTTATCGAGATGCTTATCGTGATTGTGATCATAGGTATCTTGGCAGCAGCACTTATTCCAAGACTTGCAAGTGCAAGAGGGAGAGCAAACGATGTAGCTCGTAAAGCTGACCTTGCGCAAGTAGGTGCAGCAATAGTATCCTTCCAGATAGATAATTGAAATCTTCCTACAAAAGGTGGAGCATTATCTGGCATCAATGAAAATTTAATTTCAGCAGGAATGAATAGTGTCCCAACAGATCCAAATAAATTAAGGTCTTTTACTGGTATTGATGGTTGAGCTGCGTGACAATATTCATATACACCTATTAGAAAATGATCAGTAGCCTCCAATTGATTTGTCTTGATGGCAGCTACTGAAACGGAAGGATGATCAAATCGGGTAATAGATACAATTAATTGAAGTATTGGTATGATTGATACTGGAACAGCATATGAAGACATTAAAACATGTAAAAGCATAACTGCAGGCACTGACACAACCAACGTTGATTGAGCGTGTACCTATGTAAAAACTGGAGATCAACTCAGATATATCTACGTATACTAAACTATACATACTAACAATAAAAAAACCTGCCTATGCAGGTTTTTTTTATTGTTCTTTTATTCGAATGATATCATGTTATGTACAATCATTTGTCATTGCGAGTGTACCTACCGAAGGTAGGGGTGTGATAGTAGGCGTAATTAAAGAAAATGGCTGGCTAAAGCAGGATGAAATAGGAGAAGAGCATTACTTTACCTACTATTTTTTTATATATGACAAATAAAAATAGATACATATAGCTTATTATAGACGAATTTCTCTGAAAATAGCCACCCAAGAAGTGTAATTATCCCTGATAGTACTAGATTGCTTCACTTTGGTTCGCAAAGACAGAGATAATTATTCGCAATGATGCTTAGAGATCGCAATCACTATACTTGAATATTATAAAATAATCACTTCTGCTTCTAGCTTCACTCAGAAAAGTTCTAGAACCCTTTCTTGTATCGATTGAGCAAATGCTCGTATTTCTATTCCACTAGCACCACCATTGTTGACGATAACGAGGGCGTGTTTTTCATACGTAGCAACATTTCCTACAGATTTTCCTTTATATCCTGCCAACTCAATAAGCTGTCCAGCGGACAATTTTACTGATGGTAAATTATGTGTATCATGATGCTCTACGTTGTCTACTTCTTGGATTTTATTGCCTTTGATCTGCGGGTATTTGAGCAATAATTGTTCGTACTGTTCTTGTACTATTATGGGGTTTTTGAAGAAGCTTCCGGCTGTCCCTATTGTTGTCCAATCAGGTAACTTACTTTCTCTGATGGAGATGATGATATCAGCAATTTCCTGAGCAGAAATTTCACTCGGATTTTTTCATTCGGCCACTATACGTTCTTGGATATCTTTATATTCGATATTTGGGATATAATCAGCCGATTGTTTCTCAAAAACGAAAATAACTGAGGTGATGAGTATAGTATCTTTCAGTTCATGTTTAAAAATACTGTCACGATAAGCAAATTGACATTCACTATTGGTCCATACTTTCTTCTCTTTCGTCGTCAAATCTATTCATTCTACAGCATAAATGATATCTTTTGCTTCTTTACCATAGGCACCTATATTGCCGACAGGGGCAGATCCGACTTGACCAGGAATAAGGACAAGATTTTCGCCTCAGACATATCATTGAGACAGACTTCGCATCATCGTATCATGCCAGTTTTCACCTCATCAAACCTTAATATAGACATTGTTGTTGTCTTCGTTAATCAGCTCCTTACCTAGCAAAGATATTTTTATAAGAAGTCAATCGTAATTTTTTGTGAATAAGATATTAGCCCCTCACCCCAAAATTAAATGTCTTGATGTAGCGAAAACATCGTTTGACATCAGATCAAAAACATCTTGTTCGTAGTGTATTTCTACAAAAAAATCTGCCGATACATCAACAGCAAAGGTATTGTACGCTTTCAATGATATGTTTTTTTGTATCTGTAGCATGAGAAGAAAATAATCAAATGAAGATAGTTTGAGTATAGTGCTTTATAGCAAAAACTCTAATAGAAACAAATAAAATTATCGTTCCCTTAGATCATCTTTAGTAACTCTTGATATTCGCAATTAATATCACAGATATCATCATAAATTTTTCTATACAACAGACAAAAATCATTGATTTTTTTGTCATATACGGCTCTATCCTCGATATCAGGAAATTCACTTACAATAAAGTGTAAATCTTGATATAATCAATCAATAATTTCTTCAAATTTTTCTAAAATTTCTTGTGTTGCATATGTATGATCGTTGATATATTTTTTGTTGATTTTTTGTTCATGTATGCGTTGTTTATCACGGAGAAAAAGAGCTGATTCGTGCTCATAAAAGGTTTCCATCTCTGTGATAAGTGCAGAGGCTTTTTTAGCGTCAATCTCAAATTGTTCATCTACTCTGATATAGGTAGTGAGCGTTTTGATGAGAGCATCAGCATGATCTTGGCAAGCGAGCTTCATAAATGCAATGTTTATGAGTTGTTTTTTTTCATGTTCTTTGTTTTTTATACATCCCATATCATTGATGATATCTCCTATTTTTTTTGGTTCATTATATCTTTTGTGTTCTTCCATGGACAAAAAAACAAATAAAATATTATAACAAGCATCATACAATTTTCAACAAAAATGTCAAATTAAAATGGTGTAAAATTGAATATGTATCAAAATCCGCTTATATCCGAGGAAATTGGGTCTTGTTTTGCTATTGTATACAGAGGTACATCATGTATGAAAAAATAAGGGGAGATTAATTGTTTTTGGATAGTCTTTTTTTTCCTATTTTTGCCAGTGAAACATCAGTTCATAAGCGTTTTTTTTTTGATTATATATTATTCCATAATCTATAAAAAATGGCATATAACTATATATACAAAACAACTGTTTTTTTGTCTTATATGGGTGTTTTGACTATACTTACAGTAAGCAATCATTTTAGGTTGCCAAGCTGAAATTACCACTTAGGGAGAAAAAATGCAAAGAAACCTAGATACGTTCTGAATATGAGCTATCGAAGTTGGGGGGCATAGTATTCTACACTCAGGTAATGAGCAATTATTATTTAGCAAATCATGGGGAAAAACTTTATACGAACAAAACTCGTTAAAAACGTAGTTTTGGGAGTAGAAAGGGTTATATCCGTCTTTTTCCCGTTATATAAAAAATCTCAAGAACCACATAGATATCAGTATAACCCAGTTTTGAAGCTACCTAAACTCAAGAGACATCATATTGTCATCATGGGAGTAGGATTTTTGTTTGCTGTGGTGTTTACGCTAGTATTTTTCAATCAATCAGCATCTCAGACCTCAACATATGCGGAATATCAAGATATAGTTCAAGATACTTACCTAGATACGGGATTCTGGACCAATCAGCCGACTGATGCCGATATTCAAGAAAAATTATATTGAGCAACAAGTCTTTATCAATCATGATGGACGTCAAATAGTTGTAATCCTGATGACATGCAGACGGTATATCTCTCTGCATGAAAAAATATCTTACCAGAAACATTGTCATGAAATACAGTATATGTCCTTGTATGAGGTGATTATCTCAATGATTATACGATCAAGATCACGTCTGATTGTACGGCAGTCATCTGACTTGAACAGCCTACCTTACGTACAACAAGGTATTTGGATGCATTTGTACAAGTACAAACAGGAAAAAACATCATCTTTGATGGCGTAAAACTCGCTTGAGAAAGTGATGGGTCATGAGGTATGCACTCAGGTAATGCGTATTGATTCCATCTGTATACCACAGATACTACACTACGCAAGATCGCTTTTTATTATCTCTCGTGATATGGGGTATATCGAGAAAATACAGGGACTAATTATATTGTTGATTCCAAATCATATGCCCATGGTAGTGGTACCCTTGATGTATATGAAGATACAACATTGGATGCAAATACTCCAGACAACAATTATGGAAAGACACCATACGGAACCGTATCTAGTGGTGGTTCAGCATATATGATCAAGTTTGATTTCTCATGATTGGACAAGACAAGCATCATTAACTCAGCCAACCTTATATTGACCAAGGTCGGTCTTACAGGAAATACGATTCATATCAGAAAAATAATACATAATGCGTGGATCGAATGAAACAAAAATGGAACACTGGCAAGTACGTGAGAAACGACATTTGCTACTCTATGATATCCTGACACACCACGATACGGTTGATGAGGATGACTGCGAGAATGATATGACTTTGAAAGCAATGATCTTTCTGAAACGCTTGATTTTACGGATACAAACACACCACAGAGATTCCCATTTACCGCGCTATGAAGAGCAGCAATCCAAGATCAGATAGTTACTCCAGCAAACAACCAATGATTTGGTATCGTACTAGCAGACAGCACAATAGCGCTATGATCACGTGAACATGAAACCCTTGAGTATCGTCCACGTTTGCTACTAAAATATACATTTGAAGATGATAAGCTAATTTCAGGGAATCAGATGTCATTACTTTCAGGAATAGATGCAATATGAAGTTCCCCTCGAGATGAACTTGCGCCATCACTGCAAGATCAGTTAGATGCTTTAGTAGATACGGGAACGCTAGCTACAACAGGAGAAGTAATTGTTACATGAAATATACTTGAAACCTGAGCTATAGTTGAAACATGAATGTTGACGGAGACATGAAACACCATCAGTACATGAACAGTAACACAACCAGAATTAACATTATCAGAGTTAGATACTACTGCATTAGCAAATTATTTTTACTGATCATCAACATCATTCACCTCGAGATGGAAAGCTAATACATGTACTCCATCACTGATGAATATCGTTCATATAGCACCCGGAGAAAATACGATTCCTCATTTCTTGAGTGGCAACACCATCTATGTGCTCGCTCCAGGAAGCTACGATATCAGATATATGATCAACATCAACAACGATTGTACGGCTTTAGTCTGATTGGAAACCTGAGTGGTACTTCATACACAGGTAAATCAATGAGCCAATATAAAAATATGATCAGGAAAAAATACCATAGTCTACAATATGGTACTAAACTGATCTGCTACAGCTACATGACGTATGCATTCATGAAACAATTACTGAATATTTCTTGCTACTCCAGACAACACCATCAGAGATATTAGCGCATATGACACAATCTGATTTGCTGTATATATGGAAAATTTTGATAATATCATTTCTCGTATCCAAAGATTTTCAAATAATATCCTCACAAGCAATGCTAGCAATACGCCAATTGTAGTGACGTCATGATCTGACCTGACATCATTTTTACAATCATTTATGGTCGGTGGATATACATTAAGCGGTACTATGCTCTACGGATATAGTCCATTCACGCTACCAAGTACTACACAATTGCTTTCTGCTATCACTATCGCTTCTGTGGATGATGTCATCCAGGTGATACTGCCTGTATGAGCAAAATTGGCACAGCAAAGTTGATCGGACTATACAGGAATCTTCTTGGCACCCAAAACTATTTCCAAAGCACAGACGCAATCAAGATTTGATTCATGAACTCAGCTTGTTTACGCTTTCAAGATATGATCAGAGCAAGAGCAAATCAAACCGACAATCAATGCACAAGTAAAATTGGAAATCCCATATACAGGAGATGGTCAGAATCTATATTTGTATTATTCTCTAGAGGGAACAACGCGAGAAAAAGTTTGATTACTTAGTTGATCTAGAGATGATGACCACATATCTGCAAACTTCTCAAGCAATAAATTCTGATTGTTTGCAATAGTACAGGTCCCACTAGTGCTCGTAGAATCGTGAACTACTCAACCAATACAAACAGGTAATGGAGTAATTACCTGAAATACACTACAATCAGGAAGCCTAATAACTACCTGAAATGTAGTCCAAACGGGAAGTTTAGTACCTACCGGAAATACACCACCAATGAGTTGAATGGTGATAACAGGAACAACTACAACATGATCTATTACTACCTGAGACCAAACAAATACAGTCGAAAAAGATAAAGCTAGCAAAAAGAAAGAACAGCAAAAAAATATAGAAGATAAGGGGTTTAGAAAGAATGCCAAAGGAAAATTTGTAGGTAAAAAATCATTAGACCTTGCTCAAAGTGAATCAGAAATATTGTTGCCCGTAGTCCTCCAATCTACAGGAACCATAGCTGCTAGGCCTATTGAAGTAGAGTTCCCAGAATGAACGATTGTCAAAGAGCAAAGTTGAACAGATTTTACCGGTACGCTAAATATCCCTCAGATACTCGATGAAAATAGAATCAATGTTTCCCATGAGGAAATAGTCTCAGCAGTCAAAATGTGACCAAATGATCAGCATCTATTTTTTGAAGATGGAAGTGGAAATGTAGCATATGCGACTATCAAGATACCTACACCAGATCTCAATATATGAGAGAGCGTGACCGTAAATTATTCATTGACGTGAATCAATCGAAGTCCACTTACCGATGCTTTCGTTACCGGAATCAATGGAGAAAAATTTGTAGTATTCCAAACACATCACTTTACCCAGTTTTATCTCTGAGTATCTTCATCGACCTTCACTATACAAAATGACGCAGCAGTAGTAACATGAACATCAGTGACCCTAAATATGAATGTACCACAAGCCGGACAGATGAGATTTTGAAATACTCCAGCTGCAAGAGATGGTGCAGGACGGCTAACATATGCAAGTACATATGCACGGACATTAGATGGAACGACAGATGGTGTGAAACAGGTATATGCGTCATTTAGTGGTGCTGGTATCGTGACAAATGTCTCAGACAATATAGTCTTGGATCAGTTTTCTCAAACCATTAAAGCAAATCTAAGTTGATATATAGACTGATCAGCCAATGCTACTCAATTTCTTGATGTTTCTGGTCTAGGGGCTCATTTTACCAAAACAAATACTCCAACAACAGGTATGATATCATGAGAGCAGTATATGCAATTTAATGGGACCAATCAATATGCAACCAGAGCATCCACCAATTTTGCTGCATATCCATTTACCTTTTCTGCTCGAGTAAGACCATCTAGACTTGTATGAGTACAAGCTATACTGCATCAAGGTAGAAGTAATAGTACCAACTATGAACGAGGTATAGTACTGAGTGGTACCAAAGCATCATTAGTGACAAGAAATACAACATTACGTTATGCGGATTGAACAACTACCTTACAAGTAGGTAAATGGTACCATATAGTTTGAGTATTCAACTCTAGTACAGACAAAAGATTATACGTAAACGGTAATTTAGAAAATACTTTTACTACGAGTGTTAACTATTCAAGTAGTACAACCAATCAGACGAGAATCTGAGCAAAGGGAACATCTACGTTATCTTCATATTTTTCATGAAATATAGATGAAGTGCGTATATACAAAAGAGCTCTTACAACAACAGAAATATCTTGATTATATCTCAGAGAACCAAGTCCAGATCCATTAGTTACCTTCCATACATGAGCTAACATCCAATGATTTTCTCCAGATAAAATATACTCAGTCTCTCCTACAATAAACAGCAATTCTTATAACACTACGGTAAATTGAACAAATAAATTGTGGACGGGAAAACTTAGTCCTACAATCTCTGCCTGAACATACAATATTACTTGAACGTTTATGAATGTATACGGTATCACAGGAGCGATATCATCTACCAATTGATTAACGATAGTAGCTTCTCCCTATGTAATCTACAATCCAGAAACTAATACATGAGGCAATGTACTAGCAACACTGACATGATTTGACCCTAGCCGACAGATAACAAACAATAGTTGATCAAAAGAATATCTATTTACATGAAATGGAAATTTTACTTTTACCTATGCTGATGAAGTAGGTAATACCTGAGAAACCTTAGCTACAGTTACACGAATTGATGATAATAAACCTACGGCAACAATCATCTATTCAACTACATGAATTACCAATCAGCCAGTTATAGCTACATTGACGGGATACTCAGAGGAGCTGACATGAATCAATGCGACGGGATATACCTTCACATGAAACGGAAGTTTCACGTTCACTTTCCAAAATTTGTCATGATATACATGAGAAGCTATAGCGACCGTGACGTGGATCAAAAAAATAATATATTTTACCTGAGCAACTCCTGCTAATTGATCGTATGTACTATGAAATACTGTTGACATAAAGATTTGAACGGATATTTCTGATTTTACTGGGTTTATACGGTCTCGAAGTTGAGTAGCATATGATCTCTATAATAGTGGATTAGTTTTTATGTCAAACTTGGATAATAATGCAGATATAGGGGATACGGCTACCACAGTGATTGATATCTCAAACGGCAATCATACAGGAACAATATCTTGATCTCCTGTATGGACAGGAAACGGCAAGTGGAATGGAGCATATCTATTTGATGGTACCAATAAATACATAAACATAGGCACATATAATTTGACTAACTTTACCGTAAGTGCTCGATTTTATTCAAGTGTATTGGATTCTAGTCGAAGAAGTATTATCGGAGATCCAGGAACAACATTTGAAATATCAAAAGACACAACCAACAATATCCAGCTTTATGCTAGCTCTGCGTTAAAATCTACTTCACCAATCGTGGCAGACAGATGGTATCATGTCGCTATGGTCAAAAATAGTGCAGGAACACAATTATATATAGATTGAGTATTTGATACGTGAAATACCAGTACGGCAGTTATAAATAGTCAATTGACGATATGAATGGCGTATAATAATGCTCAGTTTTGGAGTGGAGGAATAGATGAGGTAAGAATATATAATTACGGACTTTCTAGCTGAGATATAAAGCAATTATATCTATCCAATTTACAAAAGGTTGATTCATGAAATCGAGAGTTTTCTACAACACAAACAGACATACAAACAGGATGATTGTATATATATACAGGTACGGTGTATACATGATGAAATGCTTTTAGTACATCTAGATCATTTACTGGAGGTGAAGCGATATTCCAATGAACAATTGGAACCTGATATATTAGTGCAGGGACAACATGAACAAGCGGATGAAATATGTATTACCAATGAAATATAGATATACAGTCAGATGTAGTGAGTAGTATTTGACTCAATACATGAACATGTATGTATACGACATGAGCTAGTCGATTATCAGCACTATATTCATGAACAAGCACAACAGGATATTGTTACAAAACAGGTATAGTATGATGATCTAATCTAGACATAAGATTTAGTATAACAGAAAATACGGGAGGTACATGAACGAGTGCGACAGGAATATATGTGTATGATACCACATGACCTACTACGCCAAGTACATCCTCACCTACAAGCGGACAAAGTATAAATACATGAACAGTTAATTTGCAATGGTCATCAAGTACAGATGCATGAATATGACTAAGCGGCTATGTATACCAAGTATCTACATGAGCAAGTTTCACAACATTCATCACCTCATGAATTAGTCAAACAAATTCACTTAGTATAACATGACTAGTAAACAATACATATTATCGAAGAGTATATGCATTTGATACATTCAACAATAGTTGATTATGGAGTAATGTTCCAAATTTTATAATAAATATAGATCAGACTCCTCCCACAATATGAGTAGCAGAGATCTACGCATGAACCACATGATACAACAATCCAAATTATTATTACAAATGAACATGAGATGTTAGAGCTACAGCTACAGATACAAATGGAATAAGTTGAGCGACATGTGAATATACAACTTGATCTTCACGAGCAGCGGCAAGTCGAGATTGAACGTATTGTTACAAGACATGATTGAGCTACACAAATAATATTACCGTTAATTTCCGTGTACAAGATACCAATAAGAATATATGAACCTGAACATCAAGAACATATGTATATGATGGTACATCACCAGAGTGATGAATATTCCTTATAAACAATGATGCCTTATGAACAAATATAACATGAATAACATTAAATATTATCTGTGCAATAGATGGATGAATAAACGGAGTACAGGTAGCATATGGAACATGAACAAGTCCAACAAATCGAGAATCATGTACTACTACGAAATCACAGACATTGAGTATATGAGATTGAGTGAAGACGGTATATATGAGATTCAAAGATGCGTTCAATAATACAACAAGTGATGTTACAGATACAATTATCTATGACACTACAGGGCCATCAATCCCAGAACTTATATCACCTATAAGCTGACAAAATTTTACTACATGAAATGTTCAACTCAGACGAAGTAGCTCTATTGATGATGGAATATGATTGAGCTGATATTTACGACAATTAAGTACATGAGATACTTTCACAAATATTTACTTATCATGAAAAACTCTCAATACCTGAATTGATATCAACTGATTATCTACCAATACATATTATCGAAGAGTATATGCATACGATGAATTAAATAATATATGATGACGAAGTTCATGATGGAATTTTGTGTTAGATGTAGATGTTATACCACCGACCGTATGAGTAACATCAGTTTATTCATGAACCACATGAAATAATTGAGCTACATTGTATTACAAATGAATTGTAGATATCCAAGCAACAGTATCTGATCTAGGATGAATTTCTTGAGCGACCTGTGAATATACAACATGAAACTCTCGAAATGCAGCAAGTTATAGTTGAGCTGGATGATTCTGTTATGCTACAGGACTAAATCCACAAACAAACATTACAATAAATTTCAGAGTAAAAGATATATATAATAACCTCTGAACCTGAACGTCTACAACATACAATTATGATGCAACAGCTCCGACATGATTGTCGTTTACAATCAATAATGATGCTGCCTCTACTACTACACGTAATGTTACGCTAAATATCACATGTCCTACAGATGCATGAGTATCATGAACGCAGATATCGTACGGTGATACGACATGAACATATTGAGAATGGACATGATGTGCCACTACCAAGTCATATAGATTGTCAGCAGGAGAATGAACCAAGACAGTATATATGAGAACCCAAGATACGTTTGGAAATATTTCCACAGATTATTCTGATACGATTTCATTGAGTACCTTTGTGTGGGATAATAATAATTTTATTGATGAAAATTTTTGGAATACCAATCCTACAAATACAGGTATTATCCAAGCTATATACTGAACATGAATCAGCGATCAGACTGCTTATAATAAATATCGGTCTTGAAATTGTGATCCATCCGCTATTTCACTAGTAACGGTACAAAATTATAATACTTCTTGAGCAAATGTTATACCATCGACACTCAATGCAAATACTATATATTTATTATTATCTTGATGACATCTCACAACCGATCAAATAAAACCAACTACCTGTTCAGCTATAATATGAAAATGAAATGTGACATTATATAGTCCAACCACACCAAATTGACGACCATGAAGTATGATATATGCAGATGGATATACTGGAATCGTGTTAGATAATATCAAAATAGATTGAAAAAATATAATAACTTGATGAACACATTCGATCAATCCTCACTGAATATTTTCACAAAATGCAATACTATGAATAACCATAAATAATACAGAAATAATGTACTCTGCGAATGATGCATGAATATTTTTCCAACAAATGGGAGCTGCTGCGACTGTAACTATCAACAAACTTAGAAGTTATAACAATACAAGTAATGGTTTCTATTTCAAATCTGCATGAACATGAATAAAAAGCATGATAATCGATAATTCTGAATCATACAACAACTGAGGTCAAGGTATGTTACTAGAAAACCTAGGATATTCTACAATAAGTAATTCTAAATTTTACAATAATAAAGACAATTGAATATTTACAAGATATACATCACTATATAATTCATATAATAATATTGCAGCATTTAACAATGCTTGAGCTGGAATATATATAGATTACGATGGATATAATATCGTTAGTAATTCATCTTTCTATAACAACGCTACTTATTGAGTAATGCTAGCAAACAGCTCAAACAATACGCTAAACAATATCAAAGCATATAATAATAATACTTGAGTCTATATTCAGCAGTATTGAAGTTCAAATAAATATTATTGATATTTGTCTTATGGGTACAATACGACTTCAAATTACTGATGAACAAATCTCAATGATTCTGTGCTATCTGCATGAAACAACGGACTTATGTGACGATCAAATGGTTCATATTCTACTATGTGATGAAGTATGTCGTGTGATTATGCCATCAATCCAAATAATTGAACGGGGTTATTATCCGGTACTTGTGATACAAAGAGTTATATAACTTGACGAGCAGATGCTACGACATGATTTGGTACGACATACGTGTATGGACAATCTGTACCTTTACAAATCAAACCAGTCTACTACTTAGATTCATCTACAATCACAGGATCTGGTCTATGATTTGATACGGGGGTATTTATTACATCTGGTTTCATGTCATATGTTGCAGCCTGAGTTCCAGAGGCGATTCCAGTATTTTCTACATGATATATCTCGTCATGAACTACATGATACAATTCGCCAAATTATTATTACAAATGAACTATAGATATCAAAGCAGACGTAACTGATGCTAGTAGTATGTTGAGCACGTGAACATGTATGTATACAACATGAAGTACACGAGTAGCAGCATTATATTCATGAACAAACACAACATGATATTGTTATAAGACAGGTATAGTCTGATCATCAGATCTAAATATCAGATTTAGTATGCAAAATGATGTAGATACATGAACGAGTGCGACAGGAACATATATCTATGATGCTACTCCACCTACATGATTAGCATTTACAATCAATAATGATGAAGTATCTACTCAAACAACATCAATAACATTGGATATTTCATGTCCTACAGACTCATGAATAAATGGAATAGAAATTGCATATGGAGATTCTCCTAATCCTACAAATCGAACGGCTTGTTCTGCAACTAAATCTTGGACGCTATCTGAGTGAGATTGAGAAAAGACAGTTTATATGGCGACACGTGATGCATTCCAAAATACGACATCTGATATCACAGACACCATCTCATTAGTCGGTCCACAACGAGATAACGATAATTTTATAGATGAAAATTTTTGGTCAACCAATCCAAGTTCTTGAGATATCAAAACAGCTTTATATGGTGATGGTATATGAGACACAGATAGAACAGCATATACAAAATATCGATCATGAGTAATATGTAATCCCGCAACCATGAACGTGATATATGTAGATTCTTGAGTAAATACCATACCATCAACTCTAGTTGCAAATACTATATATGTTCTAAGCGGTTGAGATTATACAAAAACAGCTACCGTCACAGCATGATGAAACTGTATAGCTATTGTATGAAAAAATAGAGCAAAATTATTTCAAACAGCTGCTTTTACAAACTGAGCTATATATGCTACTACAAGGAGTAATATTATAATAGACAATTTGGATATAGATACAGTTTCCAATGGCACATGATGAACTCATTATTCTCAAGTATATGGTATATATCTTAGAAATGCATGAAGTGGACATACAGTAAACAACGTAAAAATATCCAATGCTAGAACATATTGAATATATTTAAATTCTAGTCCAAATAATGTATTAAATAATATACAAGTATATAACGCAAGGAATGATTGAATATATGCAAGTGCAACATCAAGTAATACTCGTATAAATAATAGTCAGTTTTTTAATAACTGAAGATACTGAATAAATATAGTATCTCCTTACAATACCATAAATAATATACAATCATACAACAATTGAAGTGCTTGAATATTTATATCTGCATCTACCGCTATCAATAATGTTGTAAACAATTCTCAGACATATAATAACGCTTTATATGGTATATATCTATCAGCATCAAGTGGTACTGTCTTAAACAATATATCTTCATATTGAAACAACACAAACTGACTGTATGTATACAATGGTGTAGTCAATCTCAAAATGAACAATATCATCTTGTTTAATAACGCTAGATGATACAATACCAACAACAATACAGCTCAAACCTGAAATCTTTTCTATGGTGAGATTAAAATATTTTGAAATTGAGACAATACATTTAATACTACTAGACTGATTACATGATGAGCAGAATATTCTAGTTTGTGATGGACTGCATGAAATTTTGTTCAGACGTGAAGCATGTCATGTGATATGCTTACTAGACCAGATGGTTTCCTTTATCATCCAAATGATACATGATGTAATTTTAGATGAGTAGATGGATCATTGTGAATAGATTATAATCATTCTTATGTTTACGGTTCTTGATTGTACAATCAGATTCAACCAGTGAATTATACATGATGATTAGTATGATTAGATGATTTACCATACAATACTGGATCTAAGATAGGGCAAAAAAATCCAGTATCTAGTGTATGATATCTCAAATTCAAAAACAATACATATTTTACAGATACAACATGAGTCCAATTATATCTATGATACGATAAGTTGTGAGCAAGCTATACGCTTACTTGAGATTTTGTCTGATCTCCAATAGCTGGCACTATGACATGATATAGTAAGATAATAAATATAAATATAACATCAAATACGGGTTCAAAATATGCATATATTACTTTCACATCATGATTAGATTCTAGGTCATTTGTTTCACAAATAAATTATATATGAGAGATCTCAGACCCTACTGTTAGAAAATATTTTGGATACGATAGTTTTTATACAGATGTTCGAGAATATAATTTCTGTGATCCAAGAAATATTACCGTGACTACATTAAATCCTTGAATAAATACTATACCTACACCAGTAGCCAATAGAATATATATGTTAAATTCTTGAAATTATATAAGTACAGGAGTCAAAGCACTTTTGGAATGTAATGTACTGGCTGGTAGTGGAGATATATTCCATTTTACAAATATTACTAGATCAAATACAACCATCACAGCAGCTGGTAAAAATATTATAGTAGATAATATTAAATTCAACTGAAGGGATGACGGTTCCTGAGCTATACACACAGCCAACTCATCTGCTATATATTCTACTATAGCTTCCAATCTGACAATAAACGATGTAGATGTTTACAATCATACTTTATGATTATATTTGTTATATCACAAGAATAGTCTTATCAACAATTCCAATATTTATAACAACTTCAACTCTACTACAGCAAGTTATGGTGTGCAGATAAACGCTTGATCAAATGCTGTTTTGAATAATATCAAAATATTCAACAATTACAGTGCTGGTATATATATATTAGCAACATCATCCAATATCAGTTTAAATAACATACTGACCTTCAATTCTAGGCAAGAATGACTCTATGCGCTTAATTATTCCAATTTTGTATTAAATAATATACAATCATACAATAATGCTACTTATTGACTTAGATCAGCTACTCAAAACAAATCTCTTACAAACAATGCTATAGTTTACAACAATACTACTGCATGATTTACACTTAATGGAACAAATAAATATTATTGAAGCAATAAATCATTTCTACATGCATCCAATGTTATACAGTGATTAGCATGATGAAGTGAATTTGAATATTTATGATGGACATGATGATCTTTTATAAATACAGGATTCATATCGTGTAATCAAGTCGTTAATCCCAAAAACAGTATAACCAATATGTATCTCCAAACATGAGCTACTTGTAATACTAAGAATTATAATACTACAATCAGCTGATATACAAACGAATATATATTCTGATCATGAATATCCAAACAGATTAGACCAGTATATTACAAAAATCAAGAACTTATAAATAGTGATATACCGTATAATCCTTCTTTGTATATAGCAGAATCTTTGGCATCGACAAATATAATTATAGCAAGTCATGCTAGCTGATATGTGTCAACAGGGTTTACTATCACACTTACTTGAATTGTCCAAAAATGATCTATTCTTCTTTCTGGTCAGACCATTACTTTATCATGAGATACTATAAACAATACACAAACTATATCAGATAGTGACGGTATCTGGTCGGTAGATGTTCAATTATTGTCATTTAATAATTCTTTCTACCTACAGACCATTAATTCAGATTGATATCTAGTGCAACAAGCTATAACAATAAACATAAATAATATAGCTCCTACTGTCTCTACATGATATATCTCATCATGACTCACATGAAACAATTGATGAAACATGTATTACAAATGAGCAATAGATATCAGAGCATTAGTAAGTGATTGATGAGCATGATTGTCTGGAGATACTTGTCAGTATACAACATGATCATCACGATCCATAGCAATTTATTCGTGAGATGGCTGATATTGTGAGGCAACATGATTAGATATTGCTGCTAATTTGAATATCAGATTTAGGATAGCGAATGATTATTGAACATATGCAACTTGAGGAACATGAACATATGTGTACGATAACTCAGCACCAGAATGATGAACATTTACCATCAACAATAATGCTACTCATACCAACGCCACATGAGTAACCCTCAATATTATTTGTCCTGTAGACTGATGAATATGAT